>Ga0316205_10002567_pt1 | contig 18663 bp, 17 predicted proteins | sample 3monthpyrite_MG_FD_204941 | JGI IMG/M metagenome (GOLD analysis project Ga0316205, IMG submission 204941) | Microbial mat bacterial communities from mineral coupon in-situ incubated in ocean water Damariscotta River, Maine, United States -... | ecosystem: Environmental > Aquatic > Marine >... | reverse complement strand
GTAAAATGTATTTTTTTCCTACCCCAAACCTAGCGTAATCCCATTTTTTCTTATCACCCTGAGTAAATCCTGTTGCATGCTCAGAAATACAAAGATACTTCTTATCTTTTTTTGCAGCCATTTCAGCTAATAGGTCTACAGCAAGTAAGCTAGAGCAGTAAAATGGACAGCCAGCTTACTAGCCATAAGATCACAAACAGCTCTAACTATCGCCCGCAATCATGGTTCGATCCGTGAGCTTGTAGCTCAGTTCTGTTCGCGATATAGTGACAATACACCCAAACACCTTAAAACTAACAACTGCAAAACATCACGATAAAGCCCTGAATTGAGACGCCTGAATATGAAACTGAAACATTCAAGTATCGCCGTTATTGGCGATGTCCATGGAGAGGATGAACGCTTGGCCACATTAATTCATGGTCTACAGGCAAAACAGCCCGATGCCATTTTCTGCGTTGGAGATATTACCGATGGACCAGGCTCCGTCGATCGCTGTTGCGACTTGTTGCAAGAACATGCCATTGATACCGTATTGGGCAACCATGATCAGTGGTGCCTGAATAACGACAATCGCTCCCTCAACCATGCCACGCGGCTTGACCAGCTCAGTGCCACCAGCTTGAGTTTACTCCGCGCCCTACCCCGCACCCGTAGCTATGACACTCTGTATGGTGAGGCTATGCTCTGCCATGGCGTCGGTGAAAACCCCATGGCCTCGGTGCGTCCGAGCGACAGGGTCGACGAGTTATTTAACAACCTGGATCTATGGCCTATTTATCGCAAACAGCAGACAATAGTCATGATCAACGGTCACACCCATCGTCCCGGTATCTTTCATTTCAATCATCTCAAGGTCATAAATGTCGGTGCCGTCTGCAATGACGATACTGCCCAGTGCGCCCTGATTAACTTTGCCATCGATCAGGTCGATTTCTTCCGGGTCGATGCCAGTGGTGAAATGATCAAGACCCATTCCGAGAACCTATGAGTCATAGTCTTGTCCAAAATTGTCGCTGATCGCTGGCTTTGTGAGGTCGCCTTTAAGCTATGCTCTATTTCAAAGCAACCACCCTAAAAGCGAATACAAACTCCTGCACATTAGTGATTTGCCTCTCACAATCTTTCGCTTAGCTGGTTAATTATTTTGCTAAATGTTTTATCAACTAAGTCGCTTTCAGCATGCAATTTGTCAAATCTTTCTCTGGTCTCAATGATGATCCCTTTATAAACAGGTTGAAAAGATTCACTCATTTCTTTCACAAAGGTTGGATTTCCTAAGACATCCGTCATGCTATTGATAATAAGTTTCGATTGTTTAGCTTGAAATTTAAGCTTTTGCTCCACTTTTTTAATGGTTTTTTGAGTCGTTCCTATTATCTTTTTAAGCACCGCCTCCTGCTGCTGCAGCGCTCGCTCATCTTCAAGGGAACTCATGTGGTCGTTCGCTAGCTCCATAACAATCGCAATGCTATCTTTGTAGCGCGAGCTAGTATCGGCGTCATTTTCTGGCATTCCGTGCAAAACCAACGACATATTTTCAAAGCGGATCGATAATCGCTTGCCTTTTTGTTGATAACGTTCTCCACCTAAATCATCGTCAAGTAAGATCATATTTCTTTCGGAAACGTGCTCATTAGTCGACTTACTAATCACCGCGCTACGGCTTCGTAATTGGATGCTGCCATCTAGTCCATAATCACTCACAACCTTCAAAACTGCATCAGCAAGCTTGTCCAGGCTAGCGCAAGCAATCGAGCTTCTGGCAAATGAAATGATATTACTCTGATCGCCATTAGCGGTCATCATGGTCATAGTCATAGACATCGCATCATCAAGTTGGCTCTTGAGTTGGTTGATTTCTTCGACATTTGATTGCTCAGTAGTCTCTTTGGTATTTTCTGAGTTTTCAGATTTTGAAGTTCGATCATTTTTGCGATCTAACTCATTCTCTAAACGAGCTAGCAACAGTGATTTATTATTCAACTCACTCACAACACCTGATAATTCCTCTTCCAACATAAAAATACAAGTTTCCGACTCTTTAAGCATTTGTTCAAGTCGGGGAATTATATTTTCATCGATTCCTTGTCCGTCGCTGTTAGGTAAGTTAGCTAACTGCTCTTTTAAATTTGATATAAGACTTTTTTGCTCGCTATTCATCACCTTGAGGCGGTCGAATTCTTCATCGTTTGTGACCTGATAATTCTCGTTCTTTTCCAATTCACTTTTTATGCTGAGTGATTCATCATCTTCAAATAACTGATCCTTAGGCGATTTTAAAGAGAACGCCTCAACAGACTGCATTTTCTCGTCTAGCTTAGATTTTACATGCTCCAGTTCGGCAGTTTGTTGTTTTAAAATCCGATTGAGTCTGGCGATATTTTCTTTTAATTCAGGGTTGTTTTCGGCATTTTTTAGCGCTTCTTTTAGACGGTTTCTCTCTTTGAGTATTTTATGTAAATTTATCTTTATCGCTGAGTAACGCTTATTGAGTACCCCTAGAGCTTTTAGTTTATTTCTGATCTTATCTAGATTCTGTTGCCATAGTTTCTTCTTTTTTCTATAAAAAAAGTACATCCATACGACCAACAACATCGCGACTAGAGATATTTCAAAAAATATTAGAATTGTTAAGTTGGAAACAGCCATGATATCCGTGCATAGCTTTAATTTTTAGTATAATTGAGTATAGTTCACATAGAGAAATATGATAATAAAGTAGGTTTGACCGTCGTAGCACCCAGAATTAAAGGTGTTTTCTGCTCTTGAACTACTAGTTATAGCCGAAATGATGCCGCTCGATTTTTTTCAGCATTTTCTCTATATGTGTTGTTGAGGTGAAAACAAGCCTAGGCGTACTACCTGACTCAATGCTACTGTAAAACTTTTTGGCAATAGGCCAAAACTTATTCAACTCGGCTAAGGTGTTCTTTAACTCATTGGCATATTTTGGATGTTCACTAATTTTTATTAGTGCCGAGTCAAAATCATCAATTGCTTGCCTTTGTTGAACTAGATTATTAAAATCACTGTAACCGGCTTTAAACGCGATATAATATTTACTAATTCTTTCCAGTAAAAACCCCATTCGTTTTACCTTACTCATTATCGCTTCATCCGGATCTGCGGTATTTTTATTCCTCTTCGCGAGTAAGTCAGCTCCTTCCAACAAAGATTCGCTAAAATCTAAGATAAGCGCACCTCTATCCCTTGAATATTTCTTAGCCAAGGTGTCTTTCAGTTCATCTCGAGTAAACGAAAGAAATAGGAGCATATTAGCCTCTTCACTATCAGGTTCAACTATGTAACTACCGTTTAATTTTTCAATGTTCTGATCCAGTCGCCTGATACTACCAGCAATTACTTTAGTTGCTTGTTCTCGCTTAACATTTTGATTGACATAAAAATAAGATTTAGCAATTTGTTGGCTGACAAAAGATATATCTTCGGCTGTTTCCAATATATCAGCAGAGGTATCGTTTTGCGCTGAAATATTAAAAACTTGAAAAATGACAACTAAATTGGTAAATACTTTAAGAAATTTTCTCAATTTATAAGCCCCTCTTCTAATCTTAATATTTGACTAATTTCAGCAAATATTTTACTGGCATTTTTTTCTGCGACGGTGGGGACAAAACGTCCAGATTTACTCGCTGCCATAAACTTGAATACTAAAAATCGTTTTTCCAATGTTTCCAGTCTATTTTTGATTGCTTTACTGATGCTATTATCGTCAGCAGTTAAAAGCTTATGGTAAATTTCCTGGTATTCGCTCAAGACCGCTTCAACTTCCTGATAATAATTTGGATCAGCAATGTCCCAAACCTTCATCATGTACAGTGCTGCGAGTCGCTGGGTTTCCATCCCTAGTTGGGCAATTAAAACGATATTCTGTTCTTTTTCATCTAATTGTTTAGCCATATTTAATGCAAGTAGTTCGCACCTATCACTAAACTTTTCGATCTGTTTATGCAGCTCGGTCATTCTAGTTTTGTCAGGTTTATGCTTAAGTTCAGGCTCTATTTTTTGCCATAAATGCTCTAACGCTATAACTTCTGAGGATATATTCTCGTCATACTTATGCGACTTAAGGTCTATAAAATCATCCTTTATTGCTTGCAGATTATCAACGAGATCTTTTTGAGGATCATTATAATCAACACCTAATCCGATTAGCGCATAATCTTTTAGAAGTCGTTGTGAATACATACAGATATCCGCTATTTCACGGATCTCTTTATGTGAAATATGCTCAGTCGCATGTGCAGGAGAGATGGAATAACTAACAACACACAGGAAAAGCGATTTTTGAATAACTGATTTAAAACGACTGAGGCTTATTTTGATCATAAATAACATTCCAACTTCCAGAGAAATAGACTTTGATGTTTGTTCGGCAATGTATATTAGTTAAATTAACTAACTTCGTGCGATCATCGCCCGCTTATGGTGAAAAAGCTCGATGTCTTTCAAAGCTTTTTCTAATCTTGATGTTGAATTAAATACGATGATAGGTAGAGAGCTCGTTTTAAGACTGACATAGAAACGCTTAGTAATAGCCCAATACTGGTTTAATTTTTTTAATACATTAATTATTCTAGTTGGATAACCTCGATGTTCATTTAGTTTTTCTAAACCAGCATCAAATGAATCAACCGCATTTTGCAGTTGAGCTAAGTTATTCAAATCATCAAAACCCGCACGAAAGGCGATATAATACTTGGCTATTCTTTCCAACAAAAAAGACATCTCCCGGACGACTATCAATTCAGCCTCATTTTTGTCATCTTCGTTTCTGTACTTAGTCGCGAGCAAATTCCCTCCTTCTAACAATGATTCACTAAAGTCTAGAATTAGAGCGCCATTAGAAACGTTATAAGGTTGAGCTAAGGTTTGTTGTAATTCGTCATTACTAAAGCCTAAGAATGTCACCATATTCCGCTCTTCATCATCCCTAATATTATCACTCAAGGCTGCTATGTCATTATTGAGCGCTGCAACGCCTTCCTTAATATTTCGTTTAGCTGCAGCCACCTGAATGTTTTGCTGTATATAAAAATAGGCTTTAGCAATCTTTTGACCTGTATATTCTATGTTTTTGGCAGCTTTTAATTTGCTAGCGTCTGATACATTCGCGAGGATACTGAATGAAAACATTGCCACGGTTACGATGGCAAACTTTGCTACCACGGATCTGCTAGCAAAAGACTGAGAACGAATGATTTTAAAAATAATCATAACTCTATAACACCCCATAATTTCTAAAAATTTCACTTACAATTAAGTCAATTTATTAAATTCTGTTGATCATAAACCGATTAAATTAAGACTTCCTTAAATTTCCGAGCCCAATATCTCTATTTACCGACATCCAAATTATCTCTAAAAGTAATAAGCCGAGTTTAACTAGCTTTCGTCGTCCTAAAAGAGGGCCACATAAAGCTTGTTAATAAAAATTGACCTGGTTAACAAATAACCACTACAAAATTGATCTACATCAATTTCATTTTCCTGATAAAATTAGCCAGCCCTTTATTGATAAAGCCGCGTCCTTTTTAAAAGATTTTTATGACAACATGGTTACAATGAAGACAAAAATTAGTTAGCTGTAGGTTTGACAATTGCACTTATTACTTGAATTCATGATATGAATAACATCGAACTTTTAGATAAAGCCTTAGCACAGCTCAGAGCTCTGAATATAGGTGATGCACTGGATATATTCTATCGTATATTAGAAACTCAACCAGACGACTTAGAGCTGATAGCGCGTATCTACCCTCTAGAAATACGAAAGAAAAAGCACGATGGCTATCTGAAAATTTGTAGGCATATATTTTCTATCGGCTCGAAAACACACAAAATTCATGAACTATTTTGTTTAACTTGGCGAGATTTTAAAGAGAGATTTAAAGATCCCATTGATATTAAGGATTATTCACATCAAGCGATTTTTAATCTGTTTTACCATTTAGGTCAAACTAGCTACACAAAGGATTGTGATATATTTAAAGATTATATCAAACGAGAGATGGCTGAAAATCAGCAAACACCTCAGGCTCTTTTTTGTTACTGCGAACAATTAATTAGCCAAAAGAAATTTCGACTCGCTGAAAAGGAATTAGAGTTTTTAATGATCTACTACGCTGAATCAGAGACTACCATTCCAGCAGAAAAACTAATCAAAAAAGTTCGTCAACGATTTTTAAAATAACAAACGGACAATAACTTATCTACTCAATGATTACCTCACGATAACTTTCCGCAGCATTTAATAATTCCTGATCGACGCTTCGCTTAATAATAGTATCCAAAAGAGTAACCGCTTTTCCATTGTCATGCTCAAATTCAGCCAATAGTTTAGCTTTTGTAAATGCGAGTTGATCCCAGTTTTTTCCTGCGTTAGGTTCACATGAAAAGTTATCAAGCAAAAGTAATGCGGCTTTATGCTGCTGTAGATTACTCAGTTGTTTGGCTAAAATTAGCGCTACCGAGGCAGATTTAGGTATAAAATCGATCGACTTATTTGATAATTTATAGAAAAAATCTGCGGCATGGCTTATCTTATTAGCGTTAACTAAGACTGAAAAGTAATTATCTGCGATCTGCGTCATGTGACGCTGGTTTCCTTGAACTGCAAAAAGTAAAATCAATTTTTCGTTCGACTTATAATCCAGAGCATTCTCTGCAATTTTACTTAATAATATTTTTTGTGCATCTTCAAAACGCCCTTCTTGTAAAAAAATATCAACTTCAGTCATTCCATTCGGCTTTTTACTTCTTAAAGAACTGAGGTTATAGATCCTGACTTTATAATTTAACTCATGGTGATGTTGAAAAACCAAATACCCCATCATTGTAAACAATACAATGACAAAATAAATGACCAACATATTAGCTAGCATTTCAGCCAACAAGCTATTTTCATGGGTCATAAGACTGAACCGTAAGCTGACAAATATACTTAGGCTTGCGATTAGATAGAGCAATAAATAGGCTCCACCAAGCAATTTTATCAAATAAACTATCTTCGCCGGATTGATCATCGAAAAGATATTTTTTTCCATCATTAAAATAATAAAAGAAGCTGGTATGCCAAAAATAAAAAAAGCTGCAATAGGATAGCCAATCCCTGCTCCAAAGATCCCCACTGTTTTTTGCAGGAGAATTGCAATGAATACATAGGTAAAAAGTAGTTTTACAAACAGACCTTTGTTTTCGGTACTAAACAGTTTGCTAGTCGCTGAACTAAATTCTTCTCCGTTGGCAACTTGCTCCATTAATTCAAACAAAAACTCCGATAATGGAAATAACATTAGGACAAAAATAATGATCCCTATTTTTCCTTCGGGTAATAATGACGCGATGAGGGCATACATAACCATCACCGTTAATGCTGATTTTTTAAATGGAAAAGAGAAAAACAAACCTAGCTTATTCCAAAATGGCGGGATCTGCTCAGCTATACTTAAGCTCGACAACTGACGTCGGCAGAGTGTACAGCTCGGAAGAATTTTTTGCTGATTTTCTGGGACGCAATCGATGCAAAAATAAACGTCACAACTTGCACAATGCCAACTAGCGGGATCGGTTGGATGATATTTACACGCAGCACCTAATTGCAATTGCTCTCCCTAAATCCAAATTGTATCACTGTCGAAGTGACTAGTGTTTCCAAACCAACTTGCCGCCGTTTGATTCCGATAATTCTTTCAGATAATTCTCATGAGCAAGTGTTTCTTGTGCAGATGGTTTTATTATTTTAAAACTCTCTCTATTTTCAGGTAAGCGCCTAATGCCGCCTTCGTCTCTATTTGCGGTTAAATAATCTTGCTTGTGAGTTAAAGTGAGATCGGTTTGACCTCCTGTCATACTCAAATAAACTTCAGCAAGAATTTCTGAATCCAGCAATGCGCCATGTAGATCTCGGTGACTGTTATCAATAAAATAACGTTTACACAAAGCATCTAAACTATTTTTTTGTCCTGGGTGCATTTGACGCGCCAAGACTAAGGTATCTAAAACTTGACAATAATCAGCCATAACGCCGCGTGATTTTGTCAACTGCTTTAGTTCGTGATTTAAAAAACCGATATCAAAGGGCGCATTATGAATAACTAATTCAGAGTCTTTAACATAATCAATAAAATCATCCACCACATCGACAAACAACGGTTTATCTTGCAAAAACTCATTACTGATCCCGTGAACTTCTATCGCACCCTCATCAATTTCTCTTTGAGGGTTAAGGTATACGTGAAAGTGATTTCCCGTCAGTTTTCGATCGACCATTTCCACACAACCGATCTCAATGATCTTGTGACCTTGAGTAGGCTCAAGTCCGGTGGTTTCTGTATCTAAAATTATCTGGCGCATTTTATTTCTCAATCAATGTTAAATTTTGATCCGATTCTTGTTCATGAATTAATAGAAGTGCCCTTAAGTTCATATGTAAATTGCATTTTTTATCAAAAACTTTAGTTTATTTAGTTCAGTTTAATTCATCAATTCCGCGATTGGCTAACTCGTCGGCTTTTTCATTTTCTGGATGACCACTATGCCCTTTGACCCACTTCCATTCAACTTGATGGCGTTGATTTTGCTCATCAAGCAGTTTCCATAAATCAGCATTTTTGACTGGTTTTCTTTGAGAGTTTTTCCAACCTTTTTTTTTCCAACCATCAATCCATTCGGTGATCCCTTTTCTCACATACTGAGAATCCGTGGTGAGAACCAAAACACTTGACCGTTTAACGGCTTCAAGCGCTTTAATTGCCGCCATTAACTCCATTCGGTTATTGGTCGTTTGATTTTCTCCACCAAAAAGTTCTTTTTCATGCTTGCCAGCTCGAAGCAACGCCCCCCAACCTCCTGGTCCGGGATTACCTCGACAAGCACCATCTGTAAATATTTCGATTTTACTCAAAGTGTTTCCTTGATTATTTTATGTTTTTTTTGACTGTGTGAATGAAAAAACTATCGTGTAATTTGTTTGACGCAATTTTTCACATTAATTTTAACTGAAGGCTCAGCGATCCTGGGTCTAACCAATTTTTTATTACTGCGCCAACTAGGTCTAATTGGTATCATGGTTGAGACCTTCTTTTTAGCAACAATTATATAGTAACCAGATAAGTAGTTGCAGATAAAAGTTGAAAGTTTCTTAAACCAGGAATAGCTGTCACGCTGTTGTATTTTTTGGTCAGTAATACAAACAGGCACTTCGGAGACCAATTCAAAACCCAGTAATCGAAACCAATCATTTAACCGTAACCTGCCTATCGCTTTAGGCTTATTTTGCTGCTGGGTTATAAAGTAAATCAAGCGGTTTTTAATCGATAACCAACTAATGGGATTGGCAATCAACAAAATAACATGCCCTTCTGGAATCAATACTCGTTCACATTCTCTCAAAATTTGGTGAGGTGCTTGGCTTCGCTGTAAAATATCCGGTAGTACTAATAAATCAATCATATCGGATGCTATTGGCAATTCCTCATAACGACAAATTAGATCTGATCCGTTATGTTGAACAGCGTTATTTAGTTGATCGGATATTAGCATCGCATTTTGCACACATAGCTTATCAGACACCAACTGTTTCGCCTTATCAGTATATAGCAACGCGTGATAGCCAAAAATACCTGCAAGTATCGGCTCAAGCTTGTTCTTTGCTAACTCAACTCTTTTGTTCGAAAGTCCAACCGTCTCAAATTTACTGAGTTTTTCTTGCCAGGCAGACTTCAATTTTTCGATGACTTTCATTATAACCTTTGCCTTCATAGTACAAATATTAGATGGGGCTTTTGTATGAGACCAGCTAATTTAACCTGAAAACTCAATTTAACGTAGCTCTACTCAGCTTCATTAAGACACAACCTAATAATAACTCAAGCTCGGCGTAATCACCATTTTTGCTGGTTGCTCCTGGTTGCTCAGTACCCATTCTCAAAAAATCGCCAACAGAAGCCTCGAAAAGCCGCATTTGAGGACAAATTTGACATAATCTGCTATAAAAAATACCATCTACCCCGATTAATATTAGACTTAAGCTATTTCATCGCTTGATTTAACGGCAAAGTCACTCTATGCTAGTGATCTGCTACTAAAATAATAAGTTAAATCATATAGATACGACGTAAAGATAATGAATAACCATAACTATAGGAACAGGGAACAAAATTTGACTCATAAATTGACTATATTGGTATTTGTAGCACTTCTCACTGGATGCCAAGCGATCCAAGTTACCACTCCAATCGAAGAGCCAAGGGTCTCAAGCACTTCTCTGCCTGCTGCTACAAGCGTTGAGCCAGAACCTCTTCTAGAAGAATGCGTCGCGATAGACGCAGCGACTGATCCCGAATCTTATTGGGATGCCTGGCAAAGAGTTCGTGAGCAATTAGCAATGCCCGTTCCTGAAAATAGAAGAGTTAGAGCGCAAAAATCCTGGTATGTTAATCACCCATCCTATCTTAAGCGAGTCAGCAAACGTGCCGAGCCCTATTTATACTTTATTATCAATGAATTAGAAAAAAGAAATTTGCCGCTAGAATTAGCTTTGTTACCCATAGTAGAAAGCGCGTATGACCCATTTGCCTATTCCCACGGACGAGCCTCTGGTATGTGGCAATTTATCCCTGGCACAGGTAAAGGTTATGGATTGAAGCAAAATTGGTGGTATGACGGACGACGCGATGTTTTTCTGTCAACTCACGCTGCATTAGATTATTTATCTTACTTAAATAAACGTTTTGACGGAGACTGGCTGCTTGCGCTTGCTGCTTACAACTCAGGTCAGGGTAATGTTAGTAAGGCTATTCGTAAAAACAAAAAAAAGGGCAAACCAACCGATTTTTGGTCACTTAAATTACCAAAGGAAACCAAAGCCTACGTGCCAAAATTATTAGCCTTGTCTGAAATTTTACGCGAATCAAACCCAGAAGAATCGATTTGGTCTGAGGTTGCAAACCAACCTTATTTTTCTCGGGTATCAACCGAAGTTCAAATAGATTTAAGTCTTGCCGCCGATTTAAGTGAACAATCCATGCAAGATTTTTATACTTTAAATCCGGCATTTAATCGATGGGCAACCGCTCCCGAAGGACCACATTATTTATTGATCCCTGTTGAAAAAACTGAGCTTTTTCAAAATAATTTACAAACCATACCAAAGAGCGAAAGAATTGCTTATAAGCGATATAAAATAAAAGATGGCGACAGTTTGAGTACCATAGCCGCAAAATTTTCTACTTCGGTTAAACTGTTAAAATCCAGCAATAATATTCGAGGTAATAGCATTAGAGCAGGCAAATCGCTACTCATACCTGTCGCATCAAAACGTCGCGACGAATATTCAAAAAGTAACCAACAACGTCTAGCCGCTAAACAAAATATCAAACGCTCCGGTAACAAGATGTCTATTACGGTTTCCAATGGAGACTCTTTTTGGACTTTATCACGAAAATACAAAGTCAATCTTAGAAGCTTAGCCGCGTGGAACAATATGGCTCCTACAGATACCTTAAAAGTCGGTCAAAAATTAGTTTTGTGGACAAAAAAGCCAATAAAATATGCCTCTGCAATGAGCGCTAATCAAAAAACCAAGAAGATACATTATAAAGTTAGAAATGGCGACTCTTTCGCTCGTATAGCAGACAAATTTAACGTCAGCCTTAATAAAATCAAAAAATGGAATCATTCTTTGAGCAGAAAAAAATACCTACAACCCGGTCAGTCTTTAACATTATTTGTTGATGTTACTAAACAGTATTAATATTAATTGATTGATTGATTGATGTGAATTTTGTTTATTATCTGTTTCAAATACAACGAATAAAATAAATTCAAAAGGACGTGCTGCTAATCGTTCTTAAATTACTTTTAGCCTGATAAGTAAATAATCTAAAAGCGGCATGTTGCTCCTCCGAAACCTCTTTATTACTTGTTCCATTATCAGCGTACAAACAACCAATCACTTTGTTTTCTACTATCAAAGGTCCCCAAATAGAATTTGGGTGTTGCAGTTGGCTGGTCACTTCCCTGCGGGTCTTGCCTTTTTCTCTTAGTTCACTCAATAAAATAATGTCTTTATTTGTTATTACTTTATGCTGTATTTCTGGAATTTGTGTTGCACAATTAAAATCAAATGCTTGTTTAATTTTGTTGCGACTCAAATCTATAATATGTTTTGCGGAAATTCGTGAACGCTGTGGATTTAAAAGTGCGATTAAACAACATTTAAATCCGGCTCCTCGTGACAATCCTTCAAGTAATAGTTGCAAAGCAATATTTAGGTCGAATTTGTTTTGAACTAAACTTGACAGTTCTGAAATTATTTGCAGCTGATCAGATTGCGAAATAATGATTTCAAAAGGTTTGTCATCTTCAGATGCACTTTCACCAGCGTGATCGCCAGGCAATACCAGTCCAAAATCTTTTAGTATTTTTTTACTGGTCTCTGCTGCTGCTATCAATCTTTCTGTTATTTCCTCTGGAGGTTTATTACAAAATCGAGAAATAGATTTTACGTGAGACAGGATAGCTGCATCAATGCCATCTTTTTCACAAGAAATCGAAAAGCTATTGGCGAGCAATATTGAGCGGCAGACACTGGTCTCCTTATAATTACCTTTGACAACATCACTAATCATCGGAGCAATTCCCCAGGACTCACATAGAGATGAAGTTAATTCATTAAAATAGCAACCGATAAAATCCTTTTCTTTGCCACTTTCCAACGGATAACTGCTCACCAATTTACCAATTAACCTATCTGAAGGCAATATGGACGAATAAACTGAAATCTCGCCAATATTGAGCAATAACGCAGAAATGAAAATTTCCTCAACTCCTTTGTCTCCTCTAATATTGGCAAATTCTTTCGCTTGAATAGCGGCATGAAAAGAGCGAGCAAGAATTGATTTTAACGTATCGGATGTACGTCCTTTAAGAAATTTTTCCAACAGCAAACAACTAGTGCATATTTCGTTAATAGTCCTGTGACCAAGCACCATTACGCCACGACTAACTGTCCGTATAGTGTTTCCATAGGTATTAAATTGAACGCTGTTCGCCAATTTGAGTACCGATGCCGTTAAGCTAGGATCTTTTAAAATGATCCTTGCCAGCTCAGATGAATGCGCATCAACAAATTTTTCAGAGTTAGAGAGCTTTTCAATATTCTCACTAAAACTTGGCAAAGCGGTTTGTTTTAAACGCCTTAACCAAGCTTCTTTATTGTTAGGGGCTGGAGCCATACTTAATTCAAAAGATTCATCTTATCACTAAGTATAGACTAGCAATTTGCTCTCAAGGTGGGATTATTACCAATTTGGTTTTAATCTGGTTTTAATTATGTCTGGCTACTTTTTATACGCGATCTCAATGGAAATTTTTTGCTCTCCCTTTTCGTCCATAAATGGATAGAGAGTAATATGCGGAGACTTCTGAAAAGCATCCATATCCGTCGAAGGTTCAAAATCGTCTGCCATATTCATCATATAAACCACCATATTACCGTCAAATTTCTTCTTATCAAACCGAGCAAGGTGGCTATCGTAAAAAGCGATAATTTTAGCGAGACTATCTGGTGAATAAAACATCGCAACGGGAAGAGCCTGCGGATTATCCTCGTTAATCATACCCTGGGTAAAATGGCTAATGATTTGACTAGATGGATAAACAGGCAAGGTTACCTGATCTTCGGTACCTTTGCTCATCGCATGACTCATCGCAATAGCTGACTCCATGACTTCTTTTGCTTGCTGTTGCTCAATTTCCATTTGTTCTGCTATTTCTTGCTGTGACATATCTGAATAATCCATTTCATCCGAGTTTTTGTCTGACTCATTATCAGGATATTTAGCTTTACATTTATTAAAAACAGAACTTGATATACCTAAACCTTTTTCAGTTTGAGTATTAAAACAAATATCCATGGCGATTTCTGCCTGTTCGCTAAAGCCATGTTTATCCATACAATATCGCATAGTTTTGCGAAATACTTTTAAAAATTTATCTTGCGCGACTCCTAAACAATTGGTCATACCTTTAAAGTCAGCATCCTTCTTCATCTCTTCAACTGACATCTCGATTATTGCATCTAATTGATCAGCTTTGGTTTCAACCACAAAGCTGAAAATAAATATAAATAATAAATGGTTTATTGTCTTATACATGATTCCACTCCCTTCAATAGCAATATATTTGCTGGGTTTATTAAATATTGTTCACTTCATCCAAGCTACAAAACAGTCTGCTCCCTATTTTGTTAGTTCTCGCATCGGGCGGATTGGAACGGCTCTAGCGAAAAATTCTAGCTGTAAAGATATTTATTTAAAAAATACTCACCAGTAAAAAATATCAATCTGCAAAAACAATATTTACTCGCCGGTTTCTCTTGCCTTTGTTTTCGATTTTAGAAACCTTAATTGAACCTATTTCCCCGGTTTCTTTCACATGGGTTCCGCCGCAAGGTTGTAAGTCTACCGAATCGCCAATTTTTAGCAAACGGATCTTACCAGTTCCACGAGGCGGTTGAACGGACATAGTTCTAACTAATTCAGGATTATTATCCAAATCTTCATCATCTATCCACAAAGTCGAAATTGGATGGTTCTGCTCGACTAATTTGTTTAATTCATTAGTGATATGTTCTTTGTCTAAATTAGACTCACCAATATCAAAATCGAGTCGACTTTTAGTGTCACCAATTTTACCACCTGTCACGCCGCAAGGGACCACTGCACATAACAAGTGCAAAGCGCTATGCATTTTCATATGTTGATAACGTTTTTGCCAATCAATAGTCGCCGTTACAGTATCGCCGACGCTAAATAGATCTTCTCCATCAGCGGCAACATGGATCAATTCACCGCTGTCACGATCCGTAATAGTCGTCGCGATTTGAACAGTTTTTCCATCGTTTTCTAGTGTTCCAATGTCACCAGACTGCCCTCCTCCAGTTGGATAAAAAACAGTCTGGTCGAGTATGATCCCATTCCGTTGGTTCACGGCTAAAACTGTCGCTGTGCATTCGGTCAAATACGCATCGTCACTAAAAAACTTTTTAGTTTTGTTCATCGTTTACTCCTTTGTAAAAATGGTTTTCAAATAATCCAACCCGCCAACAACCGCCGCGACTTGTGCGTTAATACAGTTTTCATCAGTCACTTTAACACTATCTGGATAGACTTCCGTTGTGGTTGCATATTCACTGTTAGAAAACCCGGAACAAAGCGCGAGTTTTTTTGTTTGGTAATTAATAACACCTTCCTGAGTAATCGGCTTGCCGATAATTAACCCTTCAGGATCGGCTGGTGCTATATGAGTAATATTTTTGACACTTTTTATAATTGCCTGTTGAAAATCATCAACCGGATTATCGACATCTCCCACCAAATAGAAACCATCTGGAATATTCCAATTGCTTTGCTCTACTCCATCTCTCGCCGCTAATGCAGGTCTAAAAACTGAATTATCGGTATCAGTGGTTTCATGCAAGTCAAAATGCGCCGTAATATTTATATTTAGCGAAGAGATGACTTTCATTAAAGCTGCCGCTTCTTCTGACGGGCTGTTTTTATTAAATGAACGATTGGGATCGATAGCGTTTGGGTTCCACCGATTAATGGTTTCATAACCCCAAGGACTAACACATGGTGCGATGATAAAATTAAAATGCATGTTATAAGTTAGTGCTTTTTCTTCAGCGAATCTAAGTGCGCCGTGAACGCCACTTGTTTCGTAACCGTGAACTCCACCAGTAATTAAAATGTTTTTATCTTTAACATTCCAATCTAAAGTTTTTAGAACAAACAACGGATATTTTTCCGGGTCATAAGAAAGTGATCCGTACTGTTCAACTCTAAAGTCTTTTCTTAAATAGTCAATTTTAGAAACAACCTCATCAGCGTATGAACGTTTAACATTTTGATTTGCTAACCATTCAGATTTTTCTTTGTTGCCCCATTTTGTTAGTATATCTGCAGTATTAAGGTTCATAAAATTACTCCCGTGTATAGTTTATAAGCAAACTAAGCTAATTCGCAGCTGCATCGTTAAGTTGAATTTCTAACTCTAGAATTTTTGGATTTTCTACCATAATAGCCTTGGCTTTAGCCAAATATTCTTGTGCCTTGTTTATTTCGTTATTATTGAAGTAAGCATCGCCTAGTAAAACGTAACTATCGCTAAGAGAAATATCTGACTGCTCAAAAGTGATAGCAGTTAAGAGGTCCTGAATAGCTTGATTAAATTTATCTGTTTTTATCATTAATAATGCGTAGGTTTGCAATACCGATGGCACCCAAGGCAGTGTTTCATAGGCAGATTTCGAATAGCCTAGCATTACCTCAAAATTATCAGAACAACTCTCCAATAACGCGTAAGCGAGATTGTTTTTAGTTATCGCCAACAACATTTTGGACTCTAAAGTGTCTTCGTGCAGCTCTTTTCTAATTAGTTCTTCTTCTAATAAATTAATCGCCTGTATGAATTTCTTACTGTTTATCAAAAAGACACCAAGAAAATTTTTAATCATCGGCTCACCAGGATTATCGAGCAATGCTTTTCTGCAAGTCAAAAGTCCTTCTTCAAACTTTTGTTGTTCGAATAGTTGTGTCAACAAAACTAAATAATATTGTCGCCTATATCGAGAAATAAATGCTTGATGACTAAAAAAATATTCGAGAAGCTGCTTACCATCCGTTTCAACCGCTCCTAACCACACTATTGTTCTAGGATAAATTGAAGACAAAAATAAAATTAGATTTGCTACCATAAAAGTGAATGGTAGGTTAATGTTATGAGTTAAATTAGCGAATAAGTCAGATTTAGCGACTAAAACGAAAGTAAAAACAACCGCAAATAAGTTTGCTAACGGTCCAGCCAATATAGAAACAGCGTACTTTAATGCGATATAGCTTTTATTACTAAAACCTATATAAGTAAGCCCATGAGACCATCTATGTCGAAATTCCCATTGGGTGTGTCCTAGCGTCAATTTAAAGCGCAACGCACCACCTCCAATAATAACTTTAGGAACATAACCTCCGAGAGCTTTTGCGATAGTCGCGTGTCCAAATTCGTGTAACAGTAATCCGACTTTGACAGAGAGAAAAAATAAAAATAAATTGATCAATAAAAAAGGAAGCTGAAAATGAGGTTTTAAAAAACTTATAGCGAAAACAAAACTAGATACTCCCAAAAACAAGTAATTTCCTTGCTTAGCCAGCTTTATATTGAGTTTTTGATAACATCCTGGGCAAACTTTAATCTTTTTACTAAAGTAACTAGGATAGGTTTGTATAAACATTTCACTCAAAGTTGATTTGTAATAACAATGTTTGCATTCCAAAGAGTGTTCTTGTGTTTCCATGAGCTTAATCTTTCCTCAAGATTTTCGGCTATACCTTGCTACTGTGCGTATATCATAACTTATCATAGACCCGCTGAGCTAGATAAACGTATAACCGGTTTCCGAAAGTTTTTCTTTTGTACTTTAAGAATATTATCAGGTCGCCTATAAACTTGAACTGAGACTAATATAAAAACCAAAAAACGATTGAAACTCTCATTTCAATCGTTCGTAAAAATGCTCAACAGTTGATCCAAATATTAATGAGTGGTTAACTCAAACTGGCTTGAGGAAAGATCTGACGCAGCAAATCGTATAATATCGTCCTTCTCATTATAATGAGAAACAATCACCCCTAATTCTTGCATTTCTGTAATCACTTCATTAAAAGCCTTTTCTAATATACCCCCCGTTCTTTCAGGAGCCTCAACTGTAAACATTATATGACCAGCATCAACGGTACCCGTCTTAATCAATCGGTTAATACGACCAATCCAGGTCTCACCGTGCTCAAGTAACGTTAATGCTTTTGGTTGTTGGAAAGTCATTGGCTTTATTGCTCGTACCCTATTATCAACTTCAGCAACTAACGGCAATTTAACAGTTAAATAATCGGCTTGAAGTTCTTTTTCTTTGTATTTTATTGGCAATTTAGCATTTAGGGTTTGCTTCAAGGTTCTAACCATTTGAGCTTCGCGGTACTGCTTGGTAACAAATTGCCTTCCAACATAACGCTCATAAAGCTGGTCAAGTGCTTGTTGCGGGTTATCACATAAAAGCGTGTGCATTTCGCTAAAATGAATGACTGATTCTCTAAACCGTGTTACTTCTTTGAAATACTCTAAATGTTTTTCTCCGGTAAAATCTTGAGCATAAGCTTGGACTCTTTGTAATTCGCCAGTAAATCGATTAACAGCATTTTTGTATAATTGACCATCAAGATCATCAAAGAAATTAGTTATTCGGGCAAAACGAGTGGGAGCAAGCTTATAGATGATAAAGCCTTGTTTTGGAACAGAAAGCACAATACCAATATTGGCAAACTCTTGGGTTTCAGCGAACGGCATAAAACGCAGAACTGCATATTTACATAATATTTTCATTTTATAGCCTCCCAAAAGTTGTCTGATTGATAGGATTGCAATAATACCTTGATTTGAGCCAAAAAGTCATCACTTGAAGGAATATGCTCCAGCCAATCTGCTGGGATCTCTGTTAATACTTGTTCGAATGACTGAAAAGCATTCTCTAATTTCTCAAAATTATTCATCTTTAACAAATAGATCATGGTTTTCTCCCCA
>Ga0316205_10002565_pt1 | contig 18669 bp, 18 predicted proteins | sample 3monthpyrite_MG_FD_204941 | JGI IMG/M metagenome (GOLD analysis project Ga0316205, IMG submission 204941) | Microbial mat bacterial communities from mineral coupon in-situ incubated in ocean water Damariscotta River, Maine, United States -... | ecosystem: Environmental > Aquatic > Marine >... | reverse complement strand
AAGACAATGCGAAAGTTGGCGCACCTTCGGCTACCACCCCAACAATTTTGGTTTTAAGTCCCAATAAGTCACGTGTTTTGATCAAACCACAAATCCCTGAACCCATACCTACACCGACATAGACCGTATCGAAATCTCTAATAGCAGACAAAAACTCCAATGCATAAGTGGCCACACCTAACACCAATTCACGGTTAAATGGAGGGATTGGCAAATAGCCATATTGGTTTTGCAATTCAAGGCTTTTCATTCTTGCCTCTTGAAAATCCTTTCCGTGAATAATCAGCTCGGCTCCAAATGCTTTGATCGCTCTGTTTTGATCAGCGCTATTATTTTCAGGCACCACGATGGTAATCGGCATGCCTGCTCTTTTACCGGAGTAAGACAAGCTTTGTCCATGATTGCCTCTAGTGGCTGATATCAAACCCTTGGGAGGATTTTTACATCGTCTTAAACTGTCCATCAAATAAACACCGCCACGGACCTTAAAAGCAGTGGTCGGTGTATGATTTTCGTGTTTAACCCAAACATCACATTCCAATGACTGGCAAAGCTGTGCCCAATTATTTTGTAGGGTGGGATTCACTACCCGGTGAACAACTTTTGAGGCTTGTTCCAATTCTTTCAAATCAAACAAATTAATTGCTCCTTTTTATTTGAAGGACAAACTTTACTTTAAATCCAACTTGTCGAATAATAGACCGCATCGATTGCAAGTAATCGAATAAATAATATTTTGAACACATTCATTCTAGCAAAGAAGTCGTCATATGAACAAAGATCTCATCATCCCCTGCCCCACCTGCAAAAAGAGTCAGCGTTGGGCTGAGTGCGGCGATTTTAAACCTTTCTGCTGCAAGCGGTGCCAACTAATTGATCTTGGCGATTGGGCAAATGAGAGTCATTCAATTGCTGGTGAGCCTGTGTTAATACCCGAAGATAATGGCAATCAGGAATAATGACGTCACACTGGAAATATTTGACCAGATTTTTTTTAAAGATTGAATGTTTTAAAGTTTAATGATTTGCTCAATCATTAACTGCAACGATCGATTACCGCGAAACTCATTGATATCCAATTTGTAGACTATATGAATCAGCTCGTCTTGCTCAAGTTGTAATCCATCTTCAAAGAAAAAATGGATCCCGTCAATCAACAAATCACCTTTGGCTAAAACCAATTTTAGGTGTTTTTCGCCGACTATCCGTTGACTCACCACTTTAAACTGGTCGTCGAAAAGTGGTTCAGGAAATCCCTGTCCCCATGGACCGGCTGCTCTTAACTGCCCGGCAAATTCCATCGTCATATTTTGCTCGGATAAACTAGCATCCGTTAGAATTTCATCTGAGATTTTATTTCCTGCCAATAACTCATCGGTACAATGATGAAACTCTTCGGCAAATTGTTGAAAATCTTTTTCCTTTAAAGACAAACCCGCCGCCATCGCATGCCCGCCAAATTTTTCTATCAGATTGGGAGAGCGATTGTCGACCAACGCAAGCACATCGCGAATATGTACGCCAGGAACAGAGCGAGCCGAGCCTTTGATCATGGCACCCTCGCCGCCATCATCTTTGGCAAATACAATCACCGGACGATTAATTTTTTCTTTTACTCTGGAAGCTAATATTCCAATGACACCTTGGTGCCATTTCGGATCGTATAAACACAATGTGGTCGGTCTTTTTTCATCTGCTTCGAGATTTTTGTTTTGGGAAAAATATTCGGCTAAATCTTGATTAGCTTGTTGCAACATATCTTGTTCGATATTTCTTCGCTGACGATTTAAGCTATCTAACTGAGCTGCCAATTTAATCGCATCCCTTTCCGAATTGGCCAACAAACAATTAATTCCAATCGACATATCCTGCAAACGTCCCGCGGCATTCAAACGCGGGCCAATCGCAAAACCCAAATCCGTTGCCTGACATTGATGTGATTGTTTTTTAGCAACCTCTAATAAAGCTTTAATTCCGTAACAAGCTTGACCACATCTGATCCGTCGAAGACCTTGCTCTACCAGGATCCGGTTATTTTTATCTAAAACAACCACATCGGCAACCGTACCCAAAGCAACTAAATCTAATAATTCAGCAAGATTTGGATCCTGGATGCCACTTTTCTCGAACCAATTTTCGGTACGCATTAAACTACGAAGACTAAGCATTAAGTAAAATGCAACACCGACGCCCGCCAAATTTTTACTCGCAAAATCATCATCCGGTTGATTGGGGTTTACAATAACTAACGCATCGGGCAGGCTTTCTGCCGCCAAATGATGGTCGGTGATAATAACCGGAATATTGAGTTCGTTGGCTTTTGCCACCCCTTGATGATTAGCGATTCCATTGTCAACAGTAATGATTAAATCCGGCTTTTGCAACGCGGCCTCCTCCACCAACTTTACCGAAAGCCCATAGCCGAATTTAAATCGATCAGGTACCAAAAAGTTAACCTGTTTCGCTCCCATCCAAGTGAGCGCTTTCATCATCAGGGTCGAACTTGTTGCCCCATCAGCGTCAAAATCCCCTATGATTAATATTCGCTGATCCTTTTTGATCGCTTGTAATATAAATTGGCTGGCCTTGTCAGCATTGAGTAGTTTACCGGGTGGGATTAATCCAGCTAGCCCATAGTCAAGTTCCGATTTTGAATGGATCCCTCTAGATAAAAATATTTGTTGTAGTTTTTCAGGATAGTCATTTAAATCAGACTTAGTAGATATTTCATTTTTTTCATCGGAACAATATGAAGGTCGATGACTAATATTTTTTTTGATCAAACCCAATTCCTTTTTTCAGTAAATTCTATCTATTTAAAAACGTCGAACAATTTTTGCCACATGCTTTTTGTTTGGTAAATTCCCAGTATTTTATCCTGGGTAATCAAACGACCAGAACAGAAACAGTCCTTCGTTTTTTTTATGTATTCTTCTATTTGCTGACTGAAATCGATTATTTCGTTATTTCCCATTATCACAATAAGATCCTTTGTAAACGCATTACTATTTGTTGAAACAATCGCTTTGAAATCATTAATCGAACTGGTTGTTACACCACTTTGTTGAAAAAATAACGACAGCGAATCATCTGAGACAAAAACTTGACTGTCCTTATCTAGTTGATCAAATGGAAGCTGGTGTCTGTTTTTAGTCTCGCCCCAAAAATGAACATTGACGATCATTTCGGCTGGAGCTGGTGTAAGTCCATGATAGTCCACCATTTGTTTGATTAACATTTGAATTTCAGTGGCGAGTTTATCCCAATAGTTGCCATCTTTCCCAGAATAAGAAAAACCAAACATGTCTTTGCCAATATACTCTTCGAAACTCGCTTGATTTAATTCGATAGCTTTTTTATTGGTATACAACCATTGATGATTATTTAATAAGTAAAAACATTCATCGTCGCCCATCAATTGTTGATTTATTTGCTCGATGATTCGTATAACATCTTCTTTGCTAAATTCCAGTTGCGACTGCCCCCACAAATAGGCTCCACGGTGGGTCATTTGCATCATCACCGGGTCACAACAGACCGCGGTTTGAATATCATCTCCAATATCAAATTGAAGCGCTCTTAACTTGTTCCATGGAAGCTTCTTTTCTGAAAAACCGATCTCTTCACAAAAAGCATGCTGCCAGTCATTTTGTAAAATATCAATCTGAAAATCATCTTGATATTTTGCTATCGAACTAACCGACAGGAGTTGTTGACAGGAACTATCAGGAAAATAAAAACTTATTTTTGGTTTAGATGTTTTCTCGGCACGTTTCATCAGTTATCCAAAGTCTCTGCGGCTTCGCTACCCAAACCTATTTTTAGAGTTTTTCTTCTCTTCAAAACGATCTTCCTATTTGCTATTTGTGGAAATAATTTCGCTATTCTACCTGAATTTTCCTAGAATGGGATTTTGGCGTTATAATCACCTGCCAATAATTCATTTAAGACGCTACGACCATGCTATTGCAAAAAGAAGCCACAGACGCCAATGTCACTATAAAAGCCTATAAAGCAGGTGAGATTAAACTTAATACCGGCATTTTTGACCAGGTAGTATTTTTGGCCGATGGGGACAAAAAGGACTTTGATGGTGCAAAGAACTTTGAACAGCTTAGCTTTGAAGATCTTAATCGGCATCTTGAAACAAGGCCTGAAGTGTTCATTATCGGTACTGGTGAGAAACATCATTTGCTATCAGCTAAAATTACTCAACAAATCAATGCCATGGGGATTGCCATCGAAGCAATGGCAAGTCGACAGGCTTGTCATACCTATCAAGTTTTAACCTATGAGCAGCGCAGGGTTTATGCGCTTATTTATCCTTGATATTAATTAGAGTAATCAAAGGTAAACCACAAAAGTCAACCAGACCAAAGATTAGACCTGATTGAAAATCACTATTTTGAAGCGGTTTTGGCTTTTTCAGCTTTGTCTTGCAAATGTTTTTGAAGTGTTGCGAAAGGAACATAACCCGCTAATAATTCTCCATCTGACAAGATTATGGCTGGCGTGCCTGATAAGCCAAATTTACGCGTAAGTTGGTATTGAGATGCAACAGGGTTTATACAAGTTTTTGGAGAGAACTGCCTCTTAAGCTTAGCATTGTCCATCGCTAGTTGTCTGTCATCGGAACACCAGACAGATACTAATTTGTCATAAGCCGATGAACCAACACCTGCTCGTGGAAACGCTAAATATCGAACCGTTATACCTGCGGCATTAAGTTGCGGCACTTCCTTATGTAATTTACGACAATAGGCACAATCAACATCGGTAAAAACGGTAATCGCAAATTCTTCTTTCTCCGCTTTAAATATCACCATGTCCTCTTCTTTGATTGATGCTATAACAGCCTGTCTTTGTGGAGACATTTCAGAAGCTTTACCTGAAATTGCCTCTTCAGTTAGATTTACAGGCTCATCTCCGGCTAGACCAAGCAAGGTGCCAGAGAACAAATATTGACCATCGGTAGAAATATATAAAATTTGTCCGCCATAAAAGGCTTGATAAAAACCATCTTTTGGACTCGGCTCAACACTGCTAATTTCTATACCGGAAAGTTTCTTTTCCAACAACACTTTGATTGCTTCGGTGGATAAATCAGCGGGTTCATTTTTAAGTGAAGAAATTGCCATTTGCTCCGATTTAGAACTTTCTGAAGATTGAGAGTTTTCGGTGCAGCCTGTAAATAACAATACCGAAGCAAGTAATGTAAAAGTTGAGCGTAAGTTGGTCATATTGTTTGAAAATCCTGAAAAGTTTAATAGAGTATGGACTTATTAATCGGCAGATACTATAACAGTCCGCATAAGGATTAGACAAACGGTTTGTATCCTCTGACAGAGATAAATACAGGCTCCACAGTAAGATGCAAGAAGGTGATTTCCACCATATTATGGTGATTTTTTATGTCCAACAGCTAGTGTCTTTCTTTAGCGGAATGGGTATCATTTTAGGTGGTCGAGCGTAACACTGTAGCTCAATAAAATTGACCATAGAATCCCGAATTTATATATTCATTCCCCTTCCGCTTCATGTGTTGTACTTCAAAATGCCAGTAATCTCAAACTACACCGATAGTTTTGTACTCATTTGACTTCTTCACATTGCTGCAGTAATATATTTGTTACAAATGTAGCGCAATTATATCAATAATCTTATAAGGAGTTAATATGCGAAAGCGAATAGGCAACCCCGAGCAGACGTCTGAGGTAGACATGACACCAATGCTGGATATTGTATTTATCATGTTGATTTTCTTTATTGTGACAACTTCTTTTATTAAGGCGTCTGGGATCACAATTGATCGGCCAAATAAATCAGACATAAATCCACCTCCAGTTTCAGATAACATAGTCATTCAAATCAATGAGCTAGAAGATGTATTTTTCGCAAGTCGCTTAATCCTCCAAGATGCAGTACAAGCCAATGTTGAATTGGCTTTAAGTAACAACCCTAAAGTAGTAATTTTGGTAAAAGTCGATGAAAACGCTGGTACGGGTATTTTGGTCGATGTAGTTGATCAAGTGAAACTGGCAGGTGTCGCCCAAGTTACAGTAAGTCGTACTTAGTCTTTTAGTTTTACTGTTTGCTGGCAAATTTTTGCTTTAGCCATGCGCTATTTTTGATAACAAAATCTTTGTCTTCGTCGCTAATTGAAGCAAGCTTTTGTTGTACAATTTTTACTTGCTCTCCTATATATTGCAGGGTTTTTTCGGCCTTGCTGATAATGGTTTCCGAGGCATTGCTCGCTCGTAAATTATTCAGGTTGGCTTGTAAAATCTTTTCGGTTTGAAATAAACTGACACTATCGGAATTATAAACTTTATTGTAGTAACCAATTGCCAATATTCGTTCTGAAAAAACAAACAAATCCTCTAAATTAGTAAAAACAGAAGCCTTTAATATCTTTTGTATTTCCGGATAAGCACTGGATGCTTTTAAGAATTTTATCACCTCCGATTTATTTTCAGAATTGAGCCCTATCGTAGACTTTACTAACTCCGGATATTCTTGTCCTAATACTCCAATATCTTTGCTAACAACCAGGAATGATTCGATTAGCGGTTTGCTTAGTGGTCTTACTTCCTCTGCAGCAACTCTAAACACAGTTGAAAATAGTAAAACAGCTAGCAGCAATATAATACGCTTCATATTCATTTCCCCGATCAGATGTTTGCTCTTTATCCTAAAATAATTCATAGGCTCACTAAATAAACCATACTCCCTATTTTTCTAATCTTACCGGATGCAGCCAAACTAGACAAAAATATTTAGGATCTCCAGAGCATTCATAAATCATTGGCTCTCAGTGGCTTGCTGTTCAATAACGAGGTGGGATGGATAATTGCCCATAAAAAAAGGCCATTCATTTCTGAACGGCCTTTTTCGCAAAGTGGTGGGTCGTGGGCGATTCGAACGCCCGACCAATTGATTAAAAGTCAACTGCTCTACCGGCTGAGCTAACGACCCGATGCGGAGCGCATTATCCGTGATTTGAAAAAAAATACAAGCCTTTATTCGAAATAATTTAGTAAAAACACGCTTTTTTTTATCTGCCAGCAAATATTAGTCTAAATTGGCAATTGATCAAATAATAATTCACTCTGTGAATAGTTCAAGTCGCGGATTGGGTGTGTCTGTCAGCCCATTCAGTGGATAAACTTCTCAATCTTTCTAAACCATTTGTAACCACATTGATCGCTGTGTCAACATCTTCTTCGCTGGTAAAGCGGCCAAAAGAAAAGCGTAGCGAACTATGGGCCTGTTGGTCAGTCAGGCCTATGAGTTTAAGCACGTATGATGGTTCAACACTAGCAGAGGTACAGGCCGAGCCAGATGAAATGGCAATATCTTTAAATGCCATGATCAGTGTTTCGCTGTCGACATAGTCAAATCTTAAATTGATAATGCCCGGAACACTGGTTAATAAGTCGCCGTTGATATGAACGCCTTCAATCTGACAAAGCTTTTCGGCAAATCGATTTTTTAAAGACTGTAACGATGACTCTCCTTGTTCCAGTTCTTTTCTGGCCAGCTCAAATGCCTCTCCCATACCAACAATTTGATGAGTAGCTAATGTGCCGGAACGCAGCCCTCTTTCGTGTCCTCCGCCATGTATTTGCGCCTCCAGATTCGGTTGCTGATTCTTTCTGGCAAACAACACGCCTATGCCTTTGGGACCATAAACTTTGTGAGCTGAAAAAGACATATAATCGACCGGTAATTCGGATAAATCAATGGGAATTTTACCAGCACTTTGCGCCGCATCCACGTGAAAAGGAATATGCTTGGCATGGGCGATTTCACCAATGGCCTTGATATCCTGAATTGAACCGATTTCATTATTAACCTGCATAACCGAAACGAGTATCGTCTCATTGCAAATCGCATCATCAACTAACTGTGGGTCAATATGACCACGGTGATCAGGTTTTAAGTAGGTTACTGTGAACCCCTGTTTTTCGAGATAGGCACAGCTGTCTAAAACGGCTTTGTGTTCGAATGCAGTGGTGATGATATGACCTTGCTTGTGCCATTGGGCAATGCCCTTTAAAACCAAATTGTCGGCCTCGGTTGCACCTGACGTCCATATGATTTCGCGCGCATCGGCGCCTAGCATGTCGGCCACTTGATTGCGGGCAATATCAACCAACTCCTCTGCCTGCCATCCATAACGATGTGAGCGAGAAGCAGGATTGCCGAAAGCGCCGTCTAAGGTTAAACAGGCCATCATTTTTTCGGCGACTCTCGGATCAACCGGCGTAGTCGCGGCGTAGTCCAGATAAATTGGTTGTTTCATAAGTCAGTTTTGTCTTGTTATAAATTTATTGCAGCGATGAATCATTTTCGGCAATTGTTTGACCGCTCATTCCGTCTAAAAAATCATTCGCATTTATACCCGGCAAGTCGAGCTCTTGAATATCAATGCCTTTGTTTGAAAGTGCTTTTATTAAAAGGTTTAATTGATTGTCAACGGCTCTTGAGTGATCCAGAATACTACTAATCACCTGTGCAACCGGATCATAACATTTTTCACTTTCACCATATGCCTCAAATCCAATCAACTGTTCGACTCGTTCTCTATGAGTATTACCTTTTTTACAGTTAGGATCGATAATATGTCCTGGAATACCAATAACGGTAGAGCCAGGAGGGGCGTCCTTAGTGACTACCGCGTTTGACCCCACTCGACAACCTTTAGCGAGGGTAATTGGACCGAGAATTTTAGCGCCCGCACCAATGACGACATTATCTTCCAATGTTGGATGACGCTTGCCAGAATCCCATGAGGTTCCTCCTAAAGTCACTCCATGATAAAGGGTACAATCATCACCGATAACAGCCGTTTCACCAATCACAACTCCCATGGCATGATCAATAAAAAAACGGCGACCAATGGTTGCACCGGGATGGATCTCTACGCCGGTTAACCAACGGGTTAAAGTAGAGAGCGTTCTTGCTAACCAATACCAATTACTTTTCCATAATCGGTTCGACAGACGATGCCACCAGACAGCATGTAATCCTGGATAGTTGGTTATGACTTCCCAAGTATTTCTTGCCGCCGGGTCTCTATCGAAAACACTTTTAATATCTTCTTTGATTCGTTCAAACATGTTATTAATTCTGTGTGGTCTGGAAAATTAGTCTTTGAATTTATCGAGCCTTCATTTTTTTAGAGAGTTTTCGATCGAAGTAAGAAATCCTCTTAGTACTCGATTTTCGCTTTCGGTTATTTCTGCTTTGCTTAAAAGACGACTCATTCGATTATCAATTTGTTTTCGATGATCGGCATTTAAGTACCCTGTATCACCCATCACTTTTTCAAAATGCTCTAACAGTCCGTCAAGTTGTGATCTGGATATTCTCTGCTCGTTAGCTATGATTCTTTGCTCCGGCAATTGTTGCATTTTAGAAAAGGCCAGTCTCATTTCATAACTGATTAATTGGACCGCTGACGCCAAATTCAAGGATGAATAATCAGGATTTGTTGGAATATAGACTTGATAATGACAAAGATGCAATTCATCGTTGGTTAAACCCGAATTTTCAGTGCCAAATAAAATGGCTATCGGGGTATTTTCAAGGTTGTTTTGAATAACTGTCACAAGCTCACGCGGTGTCACCAGTCGACTTGGTAAATTACGGGTGCGAACGCTGGCGCCGACAATTAACCGACAGTCAGCGATTGCCGAATGAATATCTTCGTATATCACAGCATTGGAGAGAATATCGGCCGCTTTTGAGGCTCTTTCGGTGGCTTCTGCACTCGGATATTTTGCAGGATTAACTAAAGCCAGTTGAGACAAGCCCATAACTTTCATTGCTCGAGCTGTGGCGCCAATATTTCCTGGATGAGTGGTGTGAGACAGAACTATTTTAATTTGATCGAGCATTTTCCAACAATTTCAGACAATAACCATAATAACGTCATGATACCACCGAGACACTATTAGAGAATAGAAATACTAATGGTCCACTACACCATTTGGCTATAATTTTTGGCTATTAACCCCACTAAAACAGACTATTCAGGTTGGTAACCTTTGATGGCAAAGTCTTCTTGGAACAAAGGATTTTTAGTCCGACTCAATGAAATCAAATTAAATTATTTAGATTCATTGGATATTAAAAAATTGATTTTAATCACCAAATCTCTAGACAACTAAAGCGTATCTTTCAATTAACAGTCTAAGCAGTTGAATTTGCTATGTTTTATTTTTTGGATACTAAACAAAGTCGAATAATAGCTCTGTTCTATACTCTTTCAACATTACAACATCAGCCATAATACTAACAATTTGTAATTTATATTAAACTTTTTGTCTGTTTGTGCGTCTTAGTCATATGTAAAGAATGTTTTCCAGTACTTTAAGGTTTTCCTTTGTCATGGAACCTGCCCCGGCCTGATCTGCCAATCTGTCCGGGTTTTTTTTGCCTGAAATTTGTGAATGCGCTGATAATAATGAGATTTTCTTGAGTGCTTAATTAAATAGCTTGAATAGTTGGATTATTTTTTGCCTTTACGGAAAGCCGTTACGATGTGATGAGTTTCCTGACTTAGAATCTCCCACAGTCTGTCGAATCGACTTTCCAGGAAACCAGCTTCCCTTAATTGCTTAACATTGACAATATTTTGTTCATTTTCCAGTGTTTTGATGCTTTTTGTTGAGGCTATTATTAACGCTATTTGCAGTAGTTTATCCTCTGCTCCATAGCGTCGGTCATGGTTTGATGAGGTATTAACTTCTTTACTGTAATAACGAGAGTCATAATCCAGCATATCCTCGTTTACAAGAGATTTAATCATTTTCAAAAACTGCTGCCGTCTGGCAACGCCAACTATCGGCGAGTCGGAACCATTTTTTTTTGATATATTTTTGACGACTTTGCTTTTATTAATTTGATCATTAACATTAACGGCTTCCAAAAAACTGGTAATGTCCGATCTTTCTTCTTCTAACACTAGCCCAAAAAAATCATCAAGTTTTAACATAGGTTTGCCATTATTAAGTTCAATATCCGATTAATGCAAAATATTATTAGAATTGCAATATTTGAATTATAGCAGAGAATACCTAAAAGCTTGATATTTCAGAGAAATATGACAGGTTAGGTGGATTCTACCATTCCAGAACGAAAAAAGGCCGGTATCGCTACCGGCCTTTTTCTGTAGTGCTATCTAAGAAGAAACTTATTTATTCTTCTTAATATCAAGCTTTTCCTTGATACGTGCAGATTTTCCGCTCAATTCACGCAAGTAATATAACTTGGCTTGACGAACATCACCGCGTCTTTTTACGGTAATGCTATCAATCATTGGGCTATAAGTTTGGAAAACACGCTCAACGCCTTCACCGTAAGAAATTTTTCTTACTGTAAATGCAGAGTTTATCCCACGATTTTTTATCGCAAGTACAACACCTTCATAGGCTTGAAGACGTTCTCTATCACCTTCTTTTACTTTCACTTGAACAATAACTGTGTCACCTGGAGCAAACTCAGGGATTTCTTTAGTCATTTGTTCCTGGTCCAGCATATCAATCAACTTACTCATGCTTCTCTCCTAGGTCTTAAACCAATTTTTAAACTTAAAAATTACAAAAATACTCGTTATTAATTCGCTCTATAAGCGCTTTTAAACTCATCTAGTAAGCTTTGTTCACTAGAAGTTAATTTTTTGCCGCTTAGTAAATCTGGCCTTTTTAGCCAGGTCTTACCTAACCGTTGTTGCAATCGCCATTTTTCAATGGCTTGATGATCGCCGCTTAAAAGTACCGCGGGAACATCCAAATCCTGATAAACCTCAGGTCGGGTATAATGAGGATGATCGAGTAGACCATCTTCAAAAGAATCTTCTATAGCAGAATCACTGTGTCCTAATACTTGCGGTAACAATCGCGTTATCGCATCAATCAATACCATCGCGGCAAGCTCGCCGCCACTCAGCACAAAATCTCCAAGTGACACTTCCATATCGACATGCTTGTCGATCAAACGTTGGTCAACACCTTCATAACGTCCCGACAGCAAGATCAAATGTTTTTCCTGGCTTAACTGCCGAACCAGAGAATGATCTAATTTTTTTCCCTGAGGCGAAAGATAAATGACCTTCTCACCGCCTGCAGTTTGAGAATCTGAAATATCAGAACCTGAAACTTCGGAGCCAGACAAACCTGAATGTTTATCCTTTGCAGCTTGTATTGCCAATTGCAAAGGTTCAACTTTCATTAACATGCCAGGACCACCACCATAGGGTCGGTCGTCGACAGTTCTATGTTTATCTTTCGTAAAATCTCTAGGATTTATGCAATCCAATCCGATTCTATTTGCCTTAACAGCGCGACCAACAACGCCATATTCACTGATCGCTTCAAACATTTCCGGGAATAAACTAATCGAACTAAATTGAATGACACACTGAACATCATTCTTTTGCTCTTCAGCCAAAGCCTTCTCTTTAATCGAAGTCTTCATCCCAATCAACCTTTATCAATCCCTGCTCAAGATCGACTTTTTTGACCACACTATCAAGATAGGGGATCAAACTCTCTTTTGCGTTCTTGGCTTTTGCAATTTCTGCTTCAAGTTTCACAACTATCACATCGTTTGCACCGGTAGCCATCATCGAAGAGACTTTTCCGATAAGATTCCCTTCAAGGTCAATCACTTTTAGTCCTTGCAAATCCCGCCAGTAAAAATCATCTACTGCTAGCTCTTTTAACTGACTTTCATCGATTGCGATATCACATCCTATTAAAGCATGTGCTTTATCAGGATCATCAACATCCTTTAATTGCGCAACAATCGTTTTGCCCTGTTTTCGACCTTTTATAAAAGCCACTGGATGCCAGCCGTCTTTCTTTTTGATCAACCAGGGAGTGTACTCAAGAATATTATCTCTCGGCTCGGTATGAGAAAAAACCTTTACCCAACCATGTACACCAAAAACTCCGGAAATCTGACCGATTAAAATCGGTTTATTTGCCGGAGTCAAAATATTCATAATCTACCTAAATAAGTCTATTAGCTTAATCGGCTAACTTAATGTTAAGCAGCTTTGTGATCTTTTATCAGTTTTTTAACGCGATCACTCATTTGAGCGCCTAGACCTATCCAATGGTCAACACGAGCGTTATCAACGCGAATGCGTTCTTCCGGCCCAGTTGCTACAGGGTTAAAAAATCCAACTCTTTCGATAAAACGACCATCACGAGCATTTCGCTTGTCGGTAACGACCATATGATAAAATGGACGCTTTTTTGAGCCACCGCGGGCTAAACGAATGGTAACCATGCGTTGTAAATCCTCTAAAATTCTTGGTATTGATGTCTGTAAAGTTAAGCATCATTATTACTAAATAAGACGCAGACTGACCCTTTTTGGCCAGTGAACTTTCGCTCAGAGCACAAAGGACGCGCATTTTATCTCTAAATGCGCCATTTGGAAACCTTTTTTAGGCTTAATTTGACTGTTTTTCGTAGTTTTTTTGTTCAAAATCGATTTTTGGCGTTTTTACTCCCTTTTAAGCTAATTAATCAACAAAATATAGATGGGTAGCGTTTCAGATTGCTACTGAAATTAGTCAATTAGAGGCAAAAAATGTGCGCATACTCGATTATGTAATCATTTTTGAACGAAGAAGTGGCTAATTTTAGGAGCTATCTGGAACGTTACTGCCCCATTGGGGGCATTCCGCCGCCGGGTGGCATCATTCCTTTCATACCACGCATCATTTTCATCATGCCACCTTTGCCTTTCATTTTTTTCATCATTTTCTGCATTTGCTTAAATTGTTTGAGCATACGGTTAACATCTTGAATCTCAGTGCCGGATCCGCCAGCTATTCTACGTTTCCTCGATCCTTTGATCATTTCCGGAAAAGCTTTTTCTTTGGCGGTCATCGAATTGATCATCGCTTCCATTCTCACAGTTACTTTGTCATTGAGCTGATCTTTAGCTGCTTGAGGTACATTACCCATTCCCGGCAATTTATCCATCATTCCGGTTAAGCCACCCATACTTTTCATTTGGACCAGTTGCTCTCTAAAATCTTCCAGATCAAATCCCTTTCCTTTTAATACCTTTTTAGCGAGTTTTTCTGCCTTTTCTTTGTCGACTGTTCTTTCTACTTCTTCTATTAATGAAAGAACGTCTCCCATACCTAAAATTCTTGAAGCAATTCGTTCGGGATGAAACGGCTCCAATGCATCCAGTTTTTCTCCCATACCGATAAACTTAATGGGTTTGCCGGTTATCTGACGAATTGAAAGCGCAGCACCTCCGCGCGCATCACCATCTGCTTTAGTCAAAATCACACCTGTCAATGGCAAGGCTTCATCAAATGCCTTGGCCGTATTAGCAGCATCTTGACCAGTCATACTATCCACTACAAACAAGGTTTCTGCCGGTGAAATCACTTTATGCAACGATTTGATTTCATTCATCATCTCATCGTCTATAGCTAATCGACCCGCCGTATCAACAATTAAAACATCAGCAAATTCCTTTTTTGCCTGTTTGATTGCTGCTTTGGCAATATCGATTGGCTTTTGCTCGGTTGTACTGGGAAAAAAAGTAGCGCCTACTTCCTCAGTTACTTTTTGTAGCTGTTCAATAGCGGCTGGACGATAGACGTCAGTACTTACTAACATCACAGATTTTTTCTCACGTTCGATCAGGTAACGAGCCAATTTTGCGCTTGAAGTGGTTTTACCGGCCCCTTGCAAACCAGCCATCAAGACGATTGCTGGTGGTTTTGCTCTAAGATCCAGCGTTTGATTGCCCTCTCCCATTGCGGCAACCATTTCGCTTTGCACAATTTTGATAAATGCTTGTCCGGGTGAAAGGCTTTTTTTAACCTCTTTGCCGAGTGCGCGATATTTGATTTTGGTAACAAAGTCTTTAACAACTGGCAAAGCCACATCAGCTTCGAGCAACGCCATGCGGACCTGACGCAAAGTAGCCTGAATATTATCTTCAGTAATTCGGCCCTTTCCGCTGATTTTCTTTAAAACTTTATTTAAACGGTCAGATAAATTGTCAAACATAAAAAACTCTCAAAAGCTGAGGGTGAAATCAATAGAATTAGATCGGTATTATAGCGAGATAATTCGCACTAACAAGCTTTATACCCATCTCACGGAAAGATGTGGGTTTACTATCGCACATAGCTAGTTAATAATGGCTACCAAAATAGCAATGCTATTCCTACTATAGACTTAAGGATTGATCGATTGAATTTGGTTTGGTTAGAGATTTCAGGATTTGTGCTTTATTGTGGCATACTAGTTTATGCTTGGTTGCGTCTGTCAAAAAACGCCCCCTTAAGTCAACACACTTCAAAAATACTATTCATTGCAATTATCTTGCATGGTCTTGTGGCTTATCTGAATATTGATGGCGTTGGTGGTCATGATTTTGGACTCTTCAATATCTTCACAATGACCACCTGGATTGCGATGTTGCTTGTCTATTGGAACCTGATCAGGCATCAAGCTTATGCACTACTCATGGTTTCACTGCCAATTGCGGCAGCCAGTTTATTGGAAGTCGCTATTTTTGACGGTGTAGCGCCGATTAGTCTGGAAGGTAAATTCATTGATATATTGCATATTCTGCTTGGCATCAGCGCCATGAGTATCTTGTTGCTCGCGGCCTTACAGGCGATATTGGTTTTATATATTGATAAAGGTTTGCGACATCATCCGGCTGCAATTCATTCGTGGTTAGGTCCACTGCAAAGTATGGAGCGATACCTGATACAGCTTTTGTCGATCGGATTTTTAATCATGTCACTGGCATTTATTTTGGTGTTATTTCTACCCAACGAAGCCAAACAGCAACAAGGACTACACAAAATAGTATTAACGTTTCTCTCGTGGGCGGTGCTCGGAGGGCTATTATTTGGACACTACAAACGCGGCTGGAGAGGCGTTTTTGCCGCGAAATGGACTTTAGTCAGTGTCTTTTTGTTGTTATTAGGCTATTTTGGCAGTAAATTAGTGATCGAATTTATTCTTTGATTTTCTACCCGTGATACTAACAATCTATACAGAGATCTAACTCCTTGAACAACATCTCAACCTTTGCTTTGTCGATCATACTGTTTGTTTTGATATTTTTGTCTGGCTTTTTTTCCAGCGCTGAAACCAGTTTGATGTCCCTTAATCGTTATCGACTCAAACATTTGGTCAAAAACAAACACCGAGGAGCCAAATTAACTCAGGCATTACTCGCCAGGCCAGATAAACTCATTGGTCTGATATTGATCGGCAACAACTTTGTCAATATTCTTGCAGCCTCGATCGCAACGGTTATTTGTGTTCGTTTGTGGGGCGACTATGGAATTGAAATTGCAACCGGTGCTTTGACCATTATCATCCTGGTTTTCGCCGAAATCACTCCCAAAACGTTAGCAGCACTACATCCTGAAAAGGTTGCCTTTCCAGCCTCTTATGTCTTAACGCCTCTGTACCGATTTTTTTACCCGTTAATCTGGATGGTAATGAGCCTGACCAATAGTTTGCTAAGACTATTTGGGGTTGATATTGATGAAGCGAGAGAACATAGCATCAACTCAGAAGAACTCAAGATAATCGTTAATGAAGCCGGCGCGTTGATTCCAAAACGCCATCAAAATATGTTACTAAGCATACTGGATTTAGAAAAAGTGACCGTAGAAGACATTATGATCCCTCGATCTGAAGTCAGTGGCATCGATCTAGAAGATGATTTGGATGAAATAATTGAGCAACTACGTAGCGCAGTGCATACCCGATTTCCTGTTTTCAAAAATGATATTGATAATGTGGTGGGGTTTCTACACGCTCGCCAGGTAATCAAGCTACTCGCAAAAATAGAAGACGAAATATCTCTTCAGTCCATTCAAGACGCCATGACACCAGTAAACTTCATACCCGAAGGTACACCGCTTAACACTCAACTACTTAATTTTCAAAGAAAAAAATGTCGTATCGGTTTGGTGGTTGATGAATATGGTGATATTCAAGGGCTAGTGACTTTGGAAGATATTCTGGAAGAAATCGTTGGTGAGTTTACCACCGACTTTGCAGCACTCAGTAAAGACATACAAATCGAAAAAGACGGCAGCATCATTATCGATGGTAGCGCCACTATTCGAGATATTAACCGTTCATTGAATTGGGAAATATCAACCGATGGACCTAAAACACTTAACGGTATTATTTTGGAGCATCTAGAGTCCATACCTCAGGCCGGTACGGGATTGAGATTAGCCGGTTATCCAATGGAAATACTACAAATTAAAACCAATATGGTTAAAAGTGTTCGAGTTTGGCCTGAATTATATCAACCGGAACAATCCTCGCCCCAAAAATAAACTGGTTAATCCAGTCCGTTTTTACCCAGTAGTCTTGAATTTTTGGCCTTTTGTTCCATTTTTTCAGGTTATTCTGTTATATGAGGCCTATACTGCTTTGAATCAGGAATAAATAGTGGTATCGTCGCCAACAAGAGTATCGGAGTTTGTTTAGTTTAGCTCCTGTTACTCGGGCATGAATATTCACGGAGGAAAAATGATGACGGATAATAATTCGCAATTTGTTAATCGCAATAATGAACCAGCTGAAGGTTCATATGAGCGAAGTGGGCGCTTTTTCTGCCGAAAAGGCAGTTGGTTCTTTAAAACAAGAGAAGCCATTGATTACGGCCCTTTCGAGAGTCGAGTCGAATGCCGCTATGCCTACAACGAATTTATTGATGTTGTTTCAGACTCTAACGATTTTCCTTCTGACACTTTTGATTATCACGACTCAAATTCTAATTGGCAACCGCCTAAAATCAATTTCAGCTAACATTCAATATTTTAACGATTAGCCCCTTAATACCATACCGAGAAAAATAGTCTTGTGACGAGCGCATCGTAGCTATAAAAAGGTTCTAGTCCCGGTGTCGATGGTTCTCTGATATCACGAAAATCTTCATAATTAAATTTTATGTAATCGAGTGACAGATTGACGCTGAACTTATCGAAAAACTCCCAACCATTAATTTCTCTCTCGTAGCTAAACCCCAGACCAACACTGTCATTACTGAAGGCGCTCATTTCCTTATCTCTGGCAAGAAAATTTTGTGCGTCAATTCTGGAAAAAAGATCGCTATAAAAATCTGCCTTAGTTTGCTCATAGCGGCGGATTTTGGCGTCAAAGATCCAATGATCGCCATAAGGATGGGTATAACCTATTTCCATATTTTTTGCCACTATTCCCCAGGTATCGCCGAAAATTCGTGCCTCCGCCTTGATCGCGGCGCGATAAGGCAAATAATACATTCCTCTGATTGCAAACGCATCACTGGTACGAGTTTCTGGATATAATTCAGACTGAAAACTATAACCAACCGATGTAGTCGGATCAAGATATCTTACAGAACGATAAGGATTGTTAAGATAACCAGTATCGGTGATTGTTTCCCAGGTAATACCAATCAAACTATTCTTAGTGATTATTTGTGAAAGACCAAACCGGAATTGTTTGCGCGATACATCCTCTGCAAAATCTTCCTCCCCGCGTTTACCAACAACATCCCAACCTTTGGAAAAACCAGCACTTATGGTTGTAAGGTCACCGAAAAAATCCTGGGTAAAATCGAAACTGGCATTTCTGGCAGAGTAGTCATTTT
>Ga0316205_10002564_pt1 | contig 18671 bp, 19 predicted proteins | sample 3monthpyrite_MG_FD_204941 | JGI IMG/M metagenome (GOLD analysis project Ga0316205, IMG submission 204941) | Microbial mat bacterial communities from mineral coupon in-situ incubated in ocean water Damariscotta River, Maine, United States -... | ecosystem: Environmental > Aquatic > Marine >... | reverse complement strand
TCAAAGAGCGCGATCCAGCAATTGCCTATGGGAGAGAGAAATGACCAAGACCTATCACAATCTAATCGACGGCGAGCTTGTCGGGACCGACAATACGATGGAGGTTCTCAATCCTGCCAATGAAGAAGTGATCGGTTTGGTGCCCTCCTGCGGGCAAGATGAACTAGACCGCGCGGTGGCCGGCGCGCGCCGCGCTTTCAAAACCTGGTCGAAGACGCCAATTGCCGATCGCCGCGCAGTCATCCAGCAGATGGCAGGCGCGATCAAGGAAAATGCCGACGAGCTTTATCGTTTGCTTACCAGCGAGCAAGGCAAGCCGCACGACCAGGCGAAGGGCGAGATTTTCGGAGCCGCGGGCATGATGGCCGCGCAATCGACACTCGATCTGGAAGATGAAGTGAACGAGGATAGCGACGAGCGCCTCAGCCGTACGCGCCGGGTGCCTGTTGGTGTTGTGGGCGGCATCGTGCCGTGGAACTTCCCGGTTATGATGGCGATGCAAAAGATTGCACCAGCTATGCTGTCGGGCTGCACTATTGTGCTCAAGCCTTCCCCATTCACGCCGCTTGCGACGCTCCGTATTGCTGAGTTGATCAAAGACATAGCGCCCGCGGGCGTGGTCAATATCATCACCGGCGAAGACTCGCTTGGTCCGATGATCACAGAGCATGCGGATATCGATAAGATCACCTTCACCGGCTCGACCGCAACTGGCAAGAAAATCATGGAAGGCGCCTCGCGCGACCTGAAGCGCATCACGCTCGAACTGGGAGGCAATGATGCTTCGATCGTGTTGCCCGATGCCGATGTCGAGAAGGTTGCCGAGCAGCTATTCTGGTCAAGTTTCAGCAATGCAGGACAGATCTGCGTCGCCGCGAAACGGATCTATATCCACGAAGATATCTATGACGAGCTGTCGGCCGCCATTGCGAAGGTCGCCGAAGGCGTGACCGTGGGTGACGGTTCGCAGCAGGGCACCGGCGTCGGACCGATCCAGAATAAGAAGCAGTTCGAACGCGTGTGCGAGCTGATTCAGGACGCGAAGGACAATGGCTATAAGTTCCTGAGCGGCGGCGATGTCGACCCCTCTGGAACCGGCTATTATGTTCCGATCACGATCATGGACAATCCACCTGAAGACGCACGGATTGTGGCCGAGGAACAATTTGGCCCGGTGATGCCACTGATGAAATTCTCGACCAATGATGAAGTGATCCAACGCGCCAACAATTCTGAATATGGGCTCGCTGGCGCAGTTTGGACCAAAGACACTGACAAGGGCGTCGAAATTGCCGAGCAGCTCGAAACCGGGACTGTATGGATCAACGAATTCCTTCACCTCTCACCCTTCGCTCCATTTGGCGGGCACAAGCAGTCGGGCTTTGGCGCCGAATATGGCAAGGAAGGCTTGCTTGAATTCACCTATCCGCAGGTGATCACGGTGAAGAAGAACGCTGCCGTCTGACGAGCTGCCTCTAACAAATCCAGTCGACGAGCACCCTGAAGAAATAGGCGTGCTTGTCGGCTGGGATTCTACGACCGTAGACGGTCAAATACATCTCAAATTGGAATATTTCCCGCCCGGCGAGCGGCCACTTCGGCCGCAAGTCATGCGCATGATCCTCGATCACAATTCGGCGAGCGTGCTGGGAAATTACCTGTATCAGATTACCGGGGAATCGGGTCCGGTGAAGAGGCCAAAAGGGCTGATGGGCCGGTTGCCTAGGGACTAGCTGGGCCGCTAATCTGCTAGAAGATCAAATTGCCTAGCAACCGCCCGGGTATCAGCGTGAATGCCCCTGCTACGATCAAACCAACATAGACGCTGCGCATGATCCGCTGATGATGGTCGATCATGCCGTGCCGCGCAGTCCACACACCCAGCGGAATGCTGAACAGCGTCACAACTGCAAAAGCATGGATGAAGCTGTATCCCGATCCGCCGATGCCGGTGCCCGGGCGCCCGATCCAGAAGCTTGCGATCGCTGTTACCATCATGAGAACTGCGTAAGTTCTACCCAATATCCGATGCTGGTAATCTCCCTTTTTGCGCCACAGTACAAACGCACCGATTGCCAATGCGGGAAGCGCCGTAAACAGGTGTATCAGGATCGGCCAGGTCAACCGAGCTCCATCTATGCGTTGCGCGTCAACTGGGTCATAGGAGACGTTCCCGCCTGTCTTTGTCGATAACGCCATCACTCCGATTGTGATCGCAATCATCGCCGCGGCAACCGCTAGATAGGGGCCGATCCGGCGTATTAACCCCGTTCGAGGTGCAGTATTCTCGTAGGTCATGGTCTTTCTTCCTTGGCAGCGGACAAGCTTCAGGACATCATGCGATCTATGCCAACGCTCTCAAGCCAGACTACGCAGGCTGCAAACCTAATACGCCAATGGTGCGCGACACTGCCCGCTGGCCCATTCACGAACTGCATTTCCCGATGAGCGACGCTGCTGCCTCTTCGCTGCCGCGCCAGCTGGCAATCGAGCTGTTCATCGTGCTGGCGATTGGTTTTGCGCTTGGATTGCTTGGCCCATTTGGCAGCTATGCCATCCCGCTGGATGCCAGACTGCTATATTGGATGGGCTTTGGCTTGATCGGTTATGCGATCTTCCGTCCGGTCAATATCGCCGCAGAATCGGCTGCGGATGCGACGCGTACGCCGCTTTGGTTGGCCATCATCCTGTCTGCATTGATCGCAGCGCTGCCCATGACACTTTTAATCGGATCCTTTCTCGAATGGCTTCAATACGGCTCGGGATATTTGGAAGAGAGCTTTGCGGTTCGGTACGCGCAGATCGGCGGTATCGGCATTGCGATATATGCGCTGACGTATCTGGTTTTTCGCAAAGCTCCTTCTGAAGAAAGAACAGCTGCCACAGACCAAATCGCGCAGGAGAATCGGACTGGACCCGCGGGCGCTGCCCAAACGGCTTTGCACTCCAAACTACCTGTCGGTTTTCCGGCGATAATCGCGCTGTCGGTGGAAGACCATTATGTCAAAGTGCACGGTGAGAATGTCACAGAGATGCTGCTGATGAACCTTTCGGATGCCATCGCACTGATGCCCGAAGGTAGCGGGATACAAACCCACCGGAGCTGGTGGGTCGCCAGCAATGCCGTAATCGGGACATCGCGTTCCGGACGCAATCAGAAGTTGAAGCTACCGGGCGGGACGGAGGCCCCGATTTCACGCGCCAATGTTGCCAAGGTGCGCGCCACCGGATTGCTGAACTAGAACAAGCTACATCTTCATCCGCGCGCTTTGTCCATCATCGACCTTGATCACGGCGCCGGTCACGCATTCACTCGCCGGACTGCACAGATAGAGCAAAGTAGAATCGAGCTGCGCAGCAACCGGAACGCGCTTGCGTGCAACCCATTCTCGCGGGTCGCCGATCCGTGCAAACATGCCATCGGTCATCTCGCTGACGAACATGCCAGGCGCAATCGCGTTGACGTTGATATTGGCATAGGCCCATTCGGTGCTGAGCGTTTCGGTCATACGTGCAATCGCAGTCTTGGAAACCGCATAAAGCGCCGCGCCGCCACCATCATAGCGATAATGCGCGGTCGAGCTGATATTGACGATGTTGCCGGGCTTTTTGGCTTCGATCAGACGCTTTGCCACTTCTGTCGATAGCAACCATGGCGCGCGAACATTGATGCCAAGCACGCGGTCCACCAGATCGACCGGCATTTTATGCGCACGCTGGGCATCGGGGACGCCGGCATTGTTGACCAGAATATCAACGGTTCCGAAGGCATCCTCGGCGGCATCGACCGCAGCGAACAACGCATCGGAATCCATCGCATCCATCGCCACTGGCACAGCTTTGCCGCCAGCGTCGGTGATCTCTTTCGCGAGCGCTTCGAGCCGATCCACCCGCCGCGCGCACAACGCCACCGCTGCTCCTTGCGATGCCAGCACCCGGGCGAAGCGCTCTCCAAGGCCAGAGGATGCGCCGGTCACCAGCGCCACGCGGCCCGTCAAATCGTGCGAAACGTTCGGAACAGGAAAATCGCTCATCAATCTCACTCCATAAAGCTCTCGTTATCGAGTGCCCTTGCAGTCGCCCCGGGTCAACTCGAGAAAAAGTTGAGCTCCAACAGCACATTGTTGGGATCGATGGTAAATATTTGTCTCAGGCCGGATGATGAATGGTCGTTGATCTCATATTCCGCACCGCGAGCATCCAGCCGGGCAAGCATTGCTTCAAAGCCCGTGCAGCGAAGCGCAATGTGATGAATTGCGCCAGTCGCCTCGCCATCAGCAACTTTGCGATCAAAGTGGCGCGCAAAATCCTCTGAATTGAGATGAAGAATGGCGTTGCCTTCCCTGTCATACATCCAACGCACTTGGTCTGCGCGCATATGGGCCGGGCCGTCTCTTTCTTCCAACTCGAGCAATTCGGCATAGAAGCGGGCTGTTTCCGCCAGATCGCGGGCGATGATGTTCACATGATCGAGTTTTTCAACGATCATCCGTAGCTACTTGACCAAATCATGGGACCAACGGGCAATTCCGCCGTTTTGATGCGCCACACCCTTGATGACGCGCACTTTCCAGCCGAACTCCCAGCCTTTCTCTTGCGCGAGCTTGCGGCCTTCGCGGAAGAAATTGACGCCGCGCGCAAAACGGTGATTGCCCTGACGCATCGCTTCCTTGGTTCGGCGAAGCGATTCATGATTCGCGTCAGTATCCTTGTCGCCGAGCAAAATGACGACATCCTTGGCCAGCGCTGCGCGCAGATGCTGCTCGCTCACTCCGATACCGCCAAGGCCATAGGGGTAGTCGCGATCAAGTTCGGGAAATGTGTACCAACCAGCATTGGCCGCGAGAAAGCGTGAAACACGCGCACCGGGCATCAGGAATAGAAACCTATGCGCGAATTGTGATCCGGCGGAATGGCCATAGAGCGTGTAGCTCTCGCGTTTGCTGCCCAAGGTGGCGCGTGCCGTATCAAACAAGGGCTCGATCGCCGAAAAGCTCCACCGCTCTTGCGGATGGAGTTCACTCGCGCCCCGCTCCCTTATCCAGCCAAGGTTATACTGGCGCGAAGTGGGGAAATTGTCCTTGGCGAATAGCGGTGCGATAACGATGAAACCCTCGCGCTGAGCATGCGGGATCCACTCTTCTAGATAGCGTTTCGCCCCGCGCGAGGCGCCATGCATCATCACCATTATCGGTGCCATTGTCTTGTCTACGCCGGTCGGAACGTAGGTGTAGACGGGGATCGCGGCCCCGGCCCAGCCATCGAACAGAAACTGGCTGCGTCCATCGGCAAATGGGACTTGCGACCATTGCGAAGATGCCCCGGCGTCCTGTGCTTCACTCGCTGACACAATTGCCGATTGCGGCAAGCACAGCATCGCAAGAAGCAGCAGGAGTTTTTTCATTCTTACTATCCTTTGAACACGACGGTTCGCTGGCCGTTTGCGAGCACACGCTCTTCAAGATGAAGCCGTACTGCTTCGGCCAAGACGCGGCTTTCAATGTCACGCCCCTTGCGAACCAGCGTTTCGGGATTGTCGGCATGGGTGATCGTTTCCACATCTTGATGGATGATCGGACCTTCGTCGAGATCGGTCGTCACATAATGCGCCGTAGCGCCGATCATCTTCACCCCGCGCGCATGCGCCTGATGATATGGCTTGGCGCCTTTGAAACCGGGTAGAAAGCTGTGATGGATATTGATGCATCGTCCAGCGAAATAGGCCGCCTGCTCGTCCGACAGGATTTGCATGTAACGCGCCAAAATCACCAACTCCGCGTCTACCTCCTCAGCGATGGCGCGAATTCTCGCCTCTTGGTCGCGCTTGGTCTCTTTGGTGATCGGGAGATGATGAAAAGGCAGATCACCGATATTTGTGTGGCTGATTGCCTCACGCGGATGATTGGAAATTATGGCCACCGGCTCCATCGGCAACTCTCCGATCCGCCAGCGATAGAGCAGGCTGGCGAGACAGTGATCGAACTTGCTGACCAAAATGATAGTGCGCCTTGGTCGATCGCGAAGAGCCAGCTTCCATTCCATGGCATATTCATCTGCCAAGGCCGAAAATTGTTCGCGAAGCTGTTCCCGCTCCGCACCCGCCGGGTCGAACTCCACGCGCATGAAAAACGAATCGCTCTCGCGATCATTAAACTGCTGCGCATCGAGCACATTGCCGCCGCGTTCGAACAAAAACGTCGTGACGCGCGCAGTGATACCCGGCTTGTCAGCACAGCTGAGCGTCAGAACGAGCGGTTCGGCCATTACCGCCGCGAACTCGCTTTGCTCAAGGCTTCTTCGCTTTGGCGCATCAGCTTCTGAATAATGTCCGCGACCGGTTCTTCTTCTTTGAGCATGCCGACCGACTGGCCGGCCATGATCGAGCCGCCCTCGACATCGCCGTCAATGACCGCGCGACGCAGCGCTCCGGCCCAGAAATGTTCGATCTGCAGCTGCGCCTCTCCCATTTCAATGTCACCCGCGTCGAGCGATTTCGCGACCTCGATCTGCTTGGCGGTGAACTCCTCGGTTCCCTTGTTCTTGAGGGCGCGCACCGGAATAACCGGCAGGCGCGGGTCAACCTGGACGCTGGTGATCGCATCGCGCGCCTTGGCGCGGAAAAATGCCTTCTTGAAATCGGGGTGAGCAATGCTTTCTTTCGCGCAGGCGAAACGTGTGCCGAGCTGCACACCGACTGCACCCATCTCAAGGTAACCGGCAATCGCCTGACCGCGCCCAATGCCACCTGCAACAAACACCAGATGATCGTCGGCCAGCTCGGGGAGGAATTCCTGCGCCAGCACGCTGGTCGAGACCGGCCCGATGTGACCACCAGCTTCCATCCCCTCGATCACCAAAGCATCGCCGCCGCTGCGAAGCAGCTTCTTCGCCAGCGCCAGAGTGGGGGCAAATACGATTACCTTTGCGCCGAATTCCTTGATTGCCTCGACACTACCCTTGGGCGGAATGCCTCCGGCCAGAACCATATGCGAAACGCCGTGCTTGGCGCATACGTCAATGAGATCAAACAGCTGTGGATGCATCGTGATCAGATTCACGCCAAATGGCTTGTCGGTTAGTTTCTTTGTCTCGGCAATCTCGGTGTCGAGCAGATCGGGCGTCATCGCACCGCAGGCGATCACGCCGAAACCGCCTCCGTTAGAGATCGCCGAAACAAGGTTGCGTTCACTCACCCAGCTCATTGCGCCGCAAAGAATTGCATAGTCGCTGCCGAGGAAATCGGTGCCGCGCTGCATCAGGCGGCTGGTTTTGGAATAATCACTCATAATGGGCGCATAGGGCGCAGTTTTTCAGGCGGCAAGTGGCTGCTCAATGATGAACCTTCAAATGGACAGGAACAAAGCACCGTCCCCGCCATTGGTCTTTCAGACAGGCTTGCCAGATTACGCTGCAGAATTGCGCTGCTGTGATCGGATTTAACGATCACGAATAGCGGAGTTAATTGCTTTCCTCGATTGAAGGAAAGGCGTATTCCCAAGCCATAGCGAACACAAAGTGGAGATTCTCGATGGATATGAAGACTGGCGATCTGGGCGGATGCCCTTTCAGTGGCAATGGCGGCACGCGCGACCTTATGGGACGGACCAACAAGGATTGGTGGCCCGATGCGCTCCAGCTCGATATCCTTGTGCAGGGCGGCAAAGCAGCCGACCCAATGGGCGACGATTTCAACTATGCAGAGGCGTTCAACGCCCTCGATTACAACGCTCTAAAGGCTGATCTTACTGCGCTCATGACCGACAGCCAGGATTGGTGGCCCGCAGATTATGGTCACTATGGCCCGTTCTTCATCCGCATGGCATGGCACGCAGCCGGAACATATCGTACCGGAGACGGTCGCGGCGGTGCGGGTAGCGGACAGCAGCGTTTTGCGCCGCTCAACAGCTGGCCGGATAATGGCAATCTCGACAAAGCCCGCCGCCTCTTGTGGCCGGTGAAGCAGAAATACGGCAAGCACATCAGCTGGGCCGACCTGTTCATCCTTGCTGGCAACGTCGCCATAGAAAGCATGGGCGGTCCAACTTTCGGCTTCGGCGGCGGACGCGAAGACGTGTTCGAGCCTGAAACAGTCTATTGGGGCACCGAAGAAAAGTGGGTCGATACCGGAGCAGAAACACGCATTCATCCGGACGAAGAGCGCGATCTTGAGAACCCGCTTGCGGCAATCCAGATGGGCCTGATCTACGTCAATCCTGAAGGTCCCGGCGGCAATCCACACGATGCTGAAGGCATGGCGCGCGATATGCGCGAAACATTCGCCCGGATGGCAATGAATGACGAAGAAACCGTCGCTCTGACCGCGGGCGGTCACGCATTCGGCAAAGCGCACGGCGCGGCACCTGCAGACAATTTCGGTACCGCTCCTGAAGGCGAGAAATTGCAGCTCCAGGGCTTCGGCTGGCTGACCGACAAGGGCGAAATTGCGAGCGGCAACATCACCACTTCGGGGATCGAAGGCGCTTGGTCGAGCAATCCGACCGCATGGAGCCACGACTATTTCCGCCTGCTGTTCAAATATGACTACGAACTGGTCCAAAGCCCCGCGGGCGCGAACCAGTGGCAGCCAATTGACCAGTCTGAAGAAGATATGGCCCCCGATGCGCGCGATCCTTCGAAGAAGGTTCCCACGATGATGACCACCGCCGATATGGCGCTGAAGCGCGACCCGGAATATCGCAAGATTTCCGAGCGCTTCCGTGACGATCACGCCGCGTTTGACGATGCCTTCGCCCGCGCATGGTTCAAACTATGCCACCGCGATATGGGGCCAAAGAGCCGCTATCAGGGTCCTGAAGTGCCCAGCGAGGATCTGATCTGGATGGATCCGGTTCCGGCTGGCTCGACCCCGAGCGACAGCGCCGTAGCAGACTTCAAGTCGGCCATTGTGGGCAGCGGTCTTTCGGTTAGCGAACTTGTCAAAGCAGCCTGGGCTTCGGCTGGCACTTATCGCAATTCGGACCATCGCGGCGGCTCAGACGGCGCACGCGTCCGTCTTGCTCCCCAAAAGGACTGGGCGGCAAATGATCCGGCTGAACTGTCCAAGGTTCTCGGCAAGATCGAAGAGCTACGCGGCGACATCTCGATGGCCGACGCCATTGTCTTTGCCGGCGCTGCTGCGGTTGAAAAGGCCGCACAGGATGCAGGATACAGCGTTAACGTGGATGTGACCGGCGGCCGCGGCGATGCGGGCGACGAGCACACTGATGCGGAGAGCTTCGAGCCACTCGAGCCCTTCGCCGATGGTTTCCGCAACTACCTGAAGACCAAGGCTTCGGTAAAAACCGAAGATCTGCTGGTCGACAAAGCGCATCTGCTTGGTCTGTCTATGCCCGAAATGACGGCACTTGTGGGCGGCATGCGTACACTCGGCGCGGTCAGCGGCAACACTGGACACGGTGTCTTCACCGACCGTCCGGGTCAGCTGACCAACGACTTCTTCGTCAACCTGCTTGATATGGGTACGCAATGGAGCGTCGTTGACGGAAGCGGAGACGAAGAATTCGTCGGCAGTGACCGGTCAACCGGTGCAGAGAAGTACCGTGCGACCCGCACCGATCTGGTCTTCGGTTCCAACTCTCAGCTCCGGGCGATCTCGGAAGTCTATGCTGAAAGCGGAAATGAGCAGACCTTCATCGATAAATTTGTTTCCGCATGGACGAAGGTGATGGAGGCAGGTCGCTTCTAAGCGCAGCCTTCAAGACTACATCGCGCCGGCAACCCCCTCGCCGGTAGCGACAACTGACCTCCCTGCGCCTCGGTGCGGGGAGGTTTTTTCGTGGGAAACCTTCGCGGTGCTCGTCCTTCAGAACCATCCACGCTGCTTAAGCTGAGGCGCCATATTGCGCGACACCGGCGCTTCAAGACCCCCGCTTAGTTGCAACCTGATTTTGCGCCCTTCTTTGCGCACCCCCTCGACCGCGCCGCGGGCAACCCACCAGCTGCGATGGACCTGTTCGCCCTCCAGATCGTCAAGTTCTGTAATTGCATCGCGCAATCGCATAAGAACGAGATCGGACCCAACTGCCGTGTGCACGCGCACATAATGGTCTTCCATTTCAAGCGCAATCAGATCGGTGCCGAGGTGATTGGGGATGCGATCAAACAAGGGGAGTTCCGCGCGGGCCTCTCCGGCGGGCTCTGCAAGAGGTCGCTCAACTACCGAAGCATTTGCCGTCTGCGCGCGCGACTCGATTGCGTAGAAGAACGCTGTGATCGCTCCGCCGACGAGGAAAACATAGAAGTAGGAACTCAAAGCCTGCTCGAGCGTCGGCCAAGGGACCGGACGCGGCAGGAAACCCATTGTCCAAACAATCGCTGTCATCGGCAGCGTGGCAAAGGCGACACTCAGCAGCCATAGCAATACCCGCGGCAAGTCCAGCCATATATAGAGTCGCTCGACCAGAAAGCTCATCGGGCTGTAAATCGCGTAACCGATCCACGCGAAACTGACCCAGCTTACCAGGCGGTAAGACAAAGGCTCCGCAAAGCTGCCAAAGGGACCGATAAAGGCAAGCACGACGCCGATCACCGTCATGATCGACAGGTCGATCACAAGTTTTCGAGCGATCTGCCCGCTTCCTGCTGCATCCTTTTCGCTCATCGCATTCGATTTCTAGCGCCCATTCGCGCTTCGTAAAGTGGCAATCCCGCGGAAATCCGCGACTTTCACGAAGCACACCGCCATTCTGCGCAGATGTGATTGCCGGCGAACGGGCAGGTGGCATTGTGGTTCTCAACACACGAATTCAGGAGGATCACTTGACCACAGCAACTCTGTCATTGGCGAACATCACCAAGCCCAAAGGACCGGCAGGTTTTGATATCGGGGTCAAAACAAGACTGGCCGTGATTCTGGTCGGGTCGACCCTAACGACCCTGGCGTTGATCGCGATCATGCGCGGCATGCTCGGCTTTGCCCCTTCGCATCCCAACATTCGCGAAGCAGCAATTGCCTTACACGTAACCACAGTGCTTCCCGCGATTCCCCTGGGCGCTTACCTGCTGCTCGGACCGAAAGGAGGCAAACGGCACAAATTGCTCGGCAAGGTCTGGCTTGGCCTAATGGTCACCACGGCCTCATCAGCGATCTTTATCCAGTCAGGCGGTAGCTTCAGTTTCATCCATCTGTTCATTCCATTGACCTTCGTTGCGTCCTACAAGGTCATCGCAAGCGCAAGGCGCGGTGATATGGCGAGCCATAAGAAGGAAATTCTGGGTCTCTATCTGGGGGCGCTGACCATCCCTGGCATCGTTGCCTTCGCCCTGCCCGGCCGGCTGATGAATGTGTGGTTATTCTGGTAAGAATTAGTCGCCGTAGCGAATGACGATTTTGCCCGCTGCCACTTTCGCGAGGCGGCGGGCTTCGTCGGTCGAGCCGGCACTGGCCAATGCCACACCCATCCGGCGGTAAGGGCGCGAGTTGGGTTTGCCAAAGATACGAATATCAGCACCCTCGGCCGTCGCCTCTGCCAACCCAGAGTAGGACAGGGCTTCGCTATCACGATCCGCCAAAATCACCGCCGAGGCGGCAGGGCGGGCGCGAATGGTTTCCGGCACATGGAGACCCATGATCGCGCGCGCATGCAAATCAAACTCGGTCAGGTTTTGGCTTAGAGACGTGACCATTCCGGTATCATGCGGGCGCGGGCTGAGTTCGGAAAAGATCACCTCGTCGCCCTTTACGAAGAACTCGACCCCGAACAGTCCCCAGCCCTTTCCTTCTCCGGCAAGCGCCTCGACCACTTTCGACGCCATCTCCTGCGCTGCGGCGATAGCTGGTTCGGACATTTCGGTTGGCTGCCAGCTCTCCTGATAATCCCCGCGCTCTTGCCGGTGGCCAATGGGCGGACAGAACGAAATGCCGTCCTTATGCCGGACCGTCAGCAAGGTGATCTCGTAATCGAAGTCGATAAATTGCTCGACGATAACGCGCTGTCTGTCACCGCGCATATTGGCGACCGCGTAATCCCATGCCTCTTGCAAAGCGTCAGCGTCGTCGACCTTGCTCTGGCCTTTGCCAGAAGAAGACATGACGGGCTTAATCACGCAGGGGAAGCCGGTGACGTCTGCCGCGGCGCGGACCTGCTCGAAATTTTCCGAATAGCGATAGGTAGAAGTGGTCAGACCCAATTCCTGCGCCGCAACATCGCGAATCGCATCGCGGTTCATCGTTAGCTGTGCAGCGCGCGCTGACGGTACTATGTTGACGCCATTCTGTTCCAATTCGGCGAGCACTTCTGTTCTGATCGCCTCGATCTCGGGCACGACATAGTCAGGCTCATGCTTCGCAACTGCCGCGCGCAATTTCTCGCCATCGAGCATCGAGAACACTTCGCTGGTGTCCGAAACCTGCATTGCAGGTGCATTCTCATACGCGTCACAGGCTACGACATAAGCGCCTAGCCGTTTAGCCGAAATCACAAACTCGCGGCCCAATTCGCCCGAGCCAAGTAACAGGATCTTTGCAGTGAAAGCCATTGTCACGCCGCCTCGTCGTCAGCGTCCAATCCGTAGGCGGTGTGCAGCACGCGGACCGCCAGTTCGGTCTCGTCCTCATCAATCAGCACGCTGACTTTGATCTCCGAAGTCGTAATTGCCTGAATGTTGATGCCGCGCTCGGCAAGCGCGCTGAACATCGAGCTGGCGACGCCCGCGTGGCTTTTCATGCCAACGCCTACGACACTGATCTTGGCAACACGGCTGTCGGTGATAACCCGGTTGAAGCCGATATGATCGCGCTTGTCTTCCAGCAGTGCCTGCGCGCGCGCCAGATCGGCCTGCGGCACGGTGAAGGTCACATCGGTCTCGCCCTTGTCGCGGCCAACGTTCTGAATGATCATGTCGACATTGATCGAAGCAGCGGCGAGCGGCTCGAAAATATGCGCCACTGCGCCCGGCTTATCCGGCACGCGTGTGAGGATGATCTTCGCCTCGTTCTTGTCATGGGCGATGCCCGTCACATGTTGGCGTTCCATATCGCCTTCCTCCAAAATTCGGTCCATCTCCTCGTCGGAGACAATCATTGTACCAGGCAAATCATCCGCCGGTGTCGCATCATCATCGATAAAGCTGGAGAGGACTTGGACGCGTACGCCCTCTTTCATCGCCAGCCCGACCGAGCGCGTCTGCAACACTTTCGCGCCGACGGAGGCCAGTTCGAGCATTTCCTCGTAAGTCACAGCTCTCTGTTTTCGCGCTTTGGCAACGATGCGCGGATCGGTGGTGTAAACGCCATCGACATCCGTATAGATATCGCAGCGGTCAGCCTTGATCGCAGCAGCCACAGCAACCGCGGAAGTGTCCGACCCGCCGCGACCCAGCGTAGCAATCCGGCCTTCAGCGGAAATGCCCTGGAATCCCGGGATAACCGCGATCTCGCCGCGCTCCATTGAGGCAATCATTTCGGGCGCGTCGATCGTTTCCACCCGGGCTTTTGAATGGGCTTCGATTGTCTTCACCGGAATCTGCCAGCCGAGCCAGCTGCGCGCTTTGGCGCCGAGCGATTGCAATGTCAGCGCGAGCAGACCGCTTGTCACTTGCTCTCCGCTGGCGACAACAACGTCATATTCTGCCGGATCGAACAGCGCATTGGCCTCGCGGCAAAAGTTGATCAGCCGGTCAGTCTCGCCCGCCATCGCCGAAACAACCACTGCAACCTCGTGCCCGGCGGCCTGCTGGCGGCGCACGATATTGGCGACGCGGCGAATGCGCTCGGTCCCGGCCATCGAAGTGCCACCGAATTTCATCACAATGCGGGCCAAAATCATCCTCCGGCAGTCGGCTCATGCGATGTGAGGCGTTAAGCGGGCGCTCGGCGAATGACAAGCAGACTTGCGGTTTGCCCCGCGATAGCGTTGATTGCAGCAACCCAAACGCGCAGGAAGATCCCTATGAGCCAACTCCAGCATTTGCCCGCGACGTGTTCGCCCAAAGAAATCGCTAAGCTATTGCAGCAAGACGGTGCCTGCATCGTCGATAATGTGCTGTCCGAAAGCGCGCTGGGTACACTCAAGGCCCAGATCATGCCCTATGTCGATGCGACCGACATGGGGATGGACGATTTCACAGGGCGCAAGACCAGCCGCACCGGCGCCTTGGTCGCGCGTTCAGAGGCTTGCCGCGATTTGGTGATGGACGCGAGAATCCTTGGTGCCTGCGATGCGTTTCTAAAGCCGTTTTGCGATTCCTATCAGCTCCACCTCACCCAACTCATCCGGATTTTCCCTGAGCAGGGTGAGCAGCCGCTGCATCGTGATCGCTTGGCTTGGGGCGGATTTCTTCCCGCTGATCTCGAGCCGCAACTCAACACGATTTGGGCAGTCACCGATTTTACCGCAGAGAATGGTGCAACGCGCGTAGTTCCCGGCTCCAACAATTGGGATCCGGAACGGCGCGCCGAGGATGGCGAAGTTTGCCAGGCAGAGATGAAAGCCGGATCGGTGCTGATCTATTCGGGATCGGTGATCCATTCGGGCGGGCGCAATGACAGCGACAGCGACCGCATGGGCCTCAACATAACCTACTGCCTCGGTTGGCTGCGGCAGGAAGAGAACCAGTATCTTTCCTGCCCGCCCGATATCGCCAAAGACTTCTCACCCGAATTGCGAGATCTGCTCGGCTACTCCATGGGCAGCTATGCGCTGGGATATTTCACCCCGCCACTCGCGCCGGGCAAAGGACCGGAGATTACACCGCCCGACTGGCTGTTCGGCGAAGATGCCAAGGGTTGGGGTGACGCGCTCTATGACAGCGTTTCCGATCGTGCGAGCAAAGGCGGGTTATAGTGAACGATACAGCGACAATCCGTCCCGAAGAGGCCGAACATTTCGGCAAATTGGCAAAGGACTGGTGGGATCCGAAGGGTTCCTCGGCAATGCTGCACAAACTCAATCCGGTGAGGCTGCGTTTCCTGCGCCAAGCGATTGATGCGCATTGGGGCGGCGATTTGGAGAATGTGAAGCCGCTCGCCGGCAAGAGCGCGCTCGACGTCGGTTGCGGCGCTGGCTTGCTATGCGAGCCGCTAGCGAGGCTTGGCGCGGAGGTTACCGGGGTCGATGCCGCGCCCGAAAATGCACAAGCGGCCGCAATCCATGCGGAGGGTGCAGGGCTCGATATCCGCTATATTGCGGGCGAAATCGGCGCGCAGAATATCGGCCGGTTCGATCTGGTTACTTCGATGGAAGTGATCGAACATGTCTCGGACAAACCCGCATTCCTTACCGAGCTCAAAGCCCGGTTGAAGCCCGATGGCTTGCTGGTCCTTTCCACTCCCAACCGCACGGCTGCCTCGCGCATCTTGCTGGTTGAAGGCGCTGAAGCCATGGGAATGATCCCGCGCGGAACGCATCATTGGGACGACTTTGTCACTCCCGAAGAATTGGCGAAATTGCTTGGTGAGTTAGGGCTCGAAATGAGCGAGCCGGCAGGAATTGCATTCAGTCCGATGAAGGGGCTGCACCTGTCAGGCGATATTTCGCTCAACTATATAGTCACCGCCACAATAGCCTAGCCGCTGATCAGGGCTCGTAATTGCCGCTCTCGCGCAGCATCACGGCTGCACCGGGGTGGTCGGTGAATATCCCGTCGACGCCCGCTGCAACCAGCATTCCCATGAGCGGCGGCAAGCCGCCAACTCCGCGCGGATTGTCGTTGCTCTTGAGCGCTTCGGGCATGAATTCATTCTCGCGCCGGAGCGTCCATGGGTGAATTTTGAGACCCTCGCCATGCGCCTGCTCGACCAGCGAGGTAGTGCTGCCGTCATCTTCGAGGACATAACCGATAAAGGGGCCAATCCCGTCAGCATAGCTGGCGATTTCCTTGAGTCCTTCTGGCGTAACCATCGCTGCATAGGGCGTCTGCGGCGCGTCTGCTGGGGCGCCGACTGGATGGATAAGCTGCACCAGCCTGACATCGGTCAGTGCGTCGAGACGCTTCAATGGCCCAACCTCAAAACATTGCACGAAAATCGGATCGCTGGCCTTGGTGTATCCAGCCTTTTCGAGCGCGGGAACCAGCAATCCAACCAGATCAATCCCTTCTTCGCGCAGCAGAAAATCGGGATGTTTGATCTCCGGATACAGCCCGATGCTTCTGCCCAGTTCGGCCTCTTTGGCCTTCACCAAGGCGATCACCTCGTCAAAGGTCGGGATATCGTAGAGGCCGTCAAATTGGGTGTTTTCGGGCCGCAGAAACGCAAGCCGTTCTTTCGCGCGCAAAATACGCAATTCGGCGATGGTGAAGTCCTCGACAAACCAGCCTTCGATCTCATGACCGTCGATGGTTTTTGTGGTCTTGCGGTCGGCGAATTCGGGATGGTCGGCAACATCGGTCGTGCCGGATATCTCATTCTCGTGACGCGAGACGAGCACCCCGTCCTTGGTCGCGACCAGATCGGGTTCGATATAGTCTGCACCCTGATCGATCGCGCGCTCATAGGCGGCAAGCGTGTGTTCGGGCCGCTCTCCGCTGGCCCCGCGATGCGCGATGATCAGCAGGTCATTGTCGACGTCTTGTGCAGCAGCAGGCGTTGTCATGACAAAACCGATCTGCGCAATCGCACTTAGGAGAAAACTTCTAACCATTGATCTTCCTTAAACCCGACCAACAATGTGTCACCATTTTCGACAACGGGTCGTTTGATCATGCTGTTGTGCTGGGCCATCAATGTGACAGCCTTGTTGCTGTCTATGTCTGCTTTGTCCGCGTCGTCCAACTTTCGAAAGGTCGTGCCGCGCTTGTTGAGCAAGACTTCCCAACCCTTTTCTTCGACCCAGCTTTCGAGCTTGGCCTGGTCAGCGCCTAACTTCTTATAATCGTGAAAGACATATTCGACTCCATTCGCGTCGAGCCATTTGCGCGCCTTCTTGACCGTGTCGCAATTGGGAATGCCGTAAACCGTAACTGTCATTGCATACTCCTAATATGAGCCGCCCAAATGCGCATCGGCAATGGCGACTGCCAGCGCATCGGCTGCATCTGGCCCTTCAACCGCCGCGCCGGGCAGCAACACTTTCAGCATCGCCTGGATCTGCATCTTGTCAGCTCCGCCGGTGCCAACGACCGCCTTTTTGACCTTGCGCGCTGCGTGCTCATTTACCGCTAGATCCGCTGCGCCGCATGCTGCCAAAACCGCGCCGCGCGCCTGCGCCAGTTTGAGCGTCGACTGCGCATTCTTATTGGCGAAGACTTCCTCTGCCGCAGCGCGGTCGGGACTATGCTGGGCAATCGCTTGCGCCACCCCGGCTTGCAAGGCCGCGAGCCGCTCCGCCATCGGCGCCTTCGCACTGGTCTTGATCTGTCCATTGGCGATATGCGCAATACGCGATCCTTCCGCCCGGATAACGCCCCAGCCGGTGCAGCTGAGCGAAGGATCAAGGCCGAGAATGATCGTCATTTGTTGCGTGCGGGCCAGACATCCGCCTGCCCCTTGAGGTGCCGGCCAAGCTTTTGCCGGATGGAAAAAGCGCATCCGACAAGCATGTTCATTCTTCCAGCTTCGCCATCACTTCGTCAGAGATATCGTAATTGCCCCACACGGTCTGGACGTCATCGTCATCGTCGAGCATGTCGATCAGCTTGAGCAAGGTGCTCGCGCCCTTCTCGTCCATGTCGACGGTCAGATTGGGACGCCACGCCAGCTTGACTTCTTTCGCTTCGCCAAGCGCCTTTTCAAGGCTCGCGGAAACCTCATGCAGATCGTCCGCAGCGGTCCAGATTTCGTGACCGTCTTCGGAAGATTGGATATCTTCGGCACCCGCTTCCAGCGCAGCTTCAAGAACCTTTTCTTCGTCTCCGGCTTCTGCAGAATATTCAATGTAGCCAACGCGCTCAAAACCATGAGCGACCGAGCCTTCGGTTCCCAAATTGCCGCCATTCTTGCTGAAGGCTGTGCGGACGGACGTCGCGGTACGATTGCGGTTATCGGTGAGCGTTTCGACGATGATCGCGCTTCCGCCCGGGCCATAGCCTTCGTAGCGGACCTCTTCGTAATTCTCGTCATCACCCGCGCTCGCCTTATCGATCGCGCGCTGGATATTGTCCTTGGGCATGGATTGCCCCTTGGCGGTGTTGACCGCCAGCCGCAGACGCGGGTTCATATCCGGATCGGGCGTTCCCATTTTCGCTGCAACGGTGATCTCGCGCGATAGCTTTGAGAACAGGTTGGAACGCTTCTTATCCTGCGCGCCCTTGCGGTGCATGATGTTCTTGAATTTGGAATGGCCTGCCATGGTACTCAATACGCCTTAACTCGGGTAATATCAGAGCGCGGCCTTACACCGCGAAACGGGATCAGAGCAACAGCTGCCACCACCCGACATCGCGCCAAGCGCCCAATTTGTATCCAACTTCGCGATAAATACCGACAGGCGTAAAGCCCAATGCTTCATGCAGAGCAATGCTGCCATCATTGGGCAATGCGATTCCGGCAAAGGCAGCATGATAGTTTTCCGCCAAAATCGGAAACAGCTCCTGGTAGAGCGCCTTACCAACGCCCTTTCGCGCATGTGTTGGGGCGACATAGACGGCTACATCACACGAGCTTGCATAGGCAGAGCGCGTGCGATGCGGTGAGCCATATGCATAGCCAACAATATCTGCGTCATGTTCTGCCACGAGCCATGCATGGCTGTTGCCATATTCGACTATCCGGC
>Ga0316205_10002563_pt1 | contig 18671 bp, 15 predicted proteins | sample 3monthpyrite_MG_FD_204941 | JGI IMG/M metagenome (GOLD analysis project Ga0316205, IMG submission 204941) | Microbial mat bacterial communities from mineral coupon in-situ incubated in ocean water Damariscotta River, Maine, United States -... | ecosystem: Environmental > Aquatic > Marine >... | reverse complement strand
TAAAACTCTTCTTAAAAAACATTTATAAAAAAGTATAAATCCCAGACTTCACTTAAATCCTACTGGTATTACCAGTACAATTTTTTACGCAGGTCGGGTTGCCAGATATTGATCTATCACCATCCTATCTAATGATAAAGATATTGTTTTGAACAATTATTTAAATAAAAAATGATGTACTTTTATGAATCATCTATGAGTATCGCCAAAAAAATTTAAGCGGTTTAGATTCAATTTCATAATTAATTAAACATAAAAGTTTGTTTCAGTTAGAAAGAGCCCCAGATATCCGTGAATTATGCTGTTAATAGACTAAACTCATACATACCCCAATTACTTTATAGTGCTTATATTGTTGAACTTGCGGCCTAAACCTTATACTCCTTTACTACTTTGTGTTGCTTGCATCACCTGCTCCTCTTATGTAAGTGCTAATGAATAAAACGATGGTTCATGGTTATTCGATTTATCCCTAGAAGAGCTGCTTAAAGTAAGTGTGGTTTCAGGCATTGAGGAAACAATCAAAAACTCGCCTGGTAGCGTTTCCACCTATTACCCCGAACAGCTGCAAAATTTTGGCCTTTATACAATGGACGAGATGTTAGGTTTTGTGACTAGTATGGAAGTAAATCAGTCAATTCAGGGTACAACAACATTACAGACTCGTGGCCTTACTGATGCTAATAATCAGAAAAATCTCTTTCTAATCAATGGAGTACCTTACTGGATGCCATCACATGGTGACATACCAATAAATGGTATTCCTGTAGCGGCCATTAAAAGGTTTGAAGTGATTCGCGGTCCAGCATCTGTCATCTACGGCACAAATTCATCAGCTGGTGTCATCAATATTATTACCAAAGAAATGGAGGACAACATAGCCCAGCTTTATATTGGTGAAAATGGTGTATCAGATACTCAACTGTTTCTAAGCAATGATTTTGAACGCGGTTCTGCAACTTTTTCTATGCAAGCACGAACCGATAATGGTTATCAAGCGGATACGTTTAATACATTTGATGTTTTTGATCCAGCTTGTAACTGCTTCCCCACCATAGATACAGCCAGCATTGAAAATGCGGTCGAGTATTTTTCATTTTTAAGCACAGTAAAATACAGCGACCTGAATGTCATTATTCAAGCTTATGAAGAAGAAAGAAACGCCTATGCCAACGGCTCTGTTTTATCACCTGCAAAACATAGAAAAAATGGCTACCTGCTTGCATTAAATTATGATCAGCAGTTCGATAATATCAAGCTGAAATATTTTGCTGACTGGAATCGCTTTTACTGGGAACAGGATGTTATTGATATTCTGTCACCCTATGGCATAGCTGGTGACGGTTCGCTTGATTTTGATAATAACGGAACAAACAATACCCGTTGGCGATCAGGTATTGATTTAACTTACACTTACAACAAACAACTCTCGTTTTCAGGGGGGGCAACGTATGAAGAAAGACGCACAGAAAATAATAAATTTAGAGATGATGTAGGTGGAAGTAATTTATTTCTATTATCACAACCACCATTCAATGTACCCTTCGAATATCAGGCTGATGGCTCGATTTTATTAATTGAAGAAGATGAACTAGATGAAAAATCTGTTTATTTACAGGCCGACTATTCCGTGCAGGACTGGCGTATTATTTCAGGGCTGCGGTATACCAATAATGATTATTCAGGTGACCATATCTCGCCTAGATTGTCGCTTATCTATAACCTTAGTGAATATAAATCACTTAAGTTTCTTTATGGCGAAGGTTTTAATTCGCCAAACTTTCGTCAACTCAGCGCAAGATCGCAACTGGGTCTTCCTCAGGATGTAGATATCAATGCAGAGATAATCCAGACGTATGAAATGTCATACAATTATACATTAGATAATTCCCATCAAGTCTTTACAGTTTTTTATACTGAAGCAAAAGACCTTATCCTTATTTCCGGAAGCGGCGTAACAAACAGCTCAGATGTGATAAAAAGAAGCGGACTGGAATATGAATTCAACTATAAAGTTGATAAAACAGTATTTATGGGAAGCCTTGCTTATCTGGACCAGGGTAATGAAGTAAACATAACAGATGAAACTGCAGAATATGCCTCAAAATGGCTGGGCCGCTTTGGCATTGAACACAATATTGGCAAACAGTCACTTGGCGCATCCTTAAAAACGGCTACCAGTAGAGCCAATGTGGACACTCAATACTGGGCTAACCTCAATTATAAATACAACTTTACTACTGCATCTTTATTCGTATCTATTAACAATATTCTGGCAGAAGATATATATCACCCGTCAATTAGAGATCTGGGAGAAAATATTATGCAGGCCGCTGATGAACAAAGCATTATTATTGGTGTTAATTATAAGTTTTAAGATTGCTAAAATTTAATCAGATAAAATTTTTAATAGCAGACTGTTCCCTATTACTTTCTTTATAAATCCCTAAAATACCTATTACTGCTAATTATTCAGATTCTTCTTTTTGATGGTTTTGTGCAATTGATATTAATGACATTATACGTTGATTTTTTTTACTGATTGTCTGCAAAAACTCAAGCTTGTTTAATGCAAGATCATACTGTCCTTTTTTCATTAAATTTTTTGCTAAAAGCAATTCATTTTCTAGCTGCAGTCGTTTATCACTGATATTCATCCTGGTTATAATACTGAAACGCATATGAACTAGTTTTTCGTTATCAGGGTTTGCAATTAATCCACTATCGATATTGTCAAGTGCATCGAAATAATCTCGCTTTGCCACTTCATTTTTAGCTAATTGATAAAAGTGTTCTGTAATAACATGAATGCCAGATTTAGCTTGTACATTATCAGGATCAATAGACAATACCTTTTTGTATTCATTTAAAGCAGAAGCATTTTTTGGACTTATGTATTGGCTATTATTAATATATTTAGCTGCTTTAATTAAATGATTTGTAACGATATTATCTTTATTAATTTGCGCCCTTAAAGTTTGTATTTCTTCATCCTGTTTCGCGACAATACCACGCTTTTCATCTAGTTCAACCAGAAAGTTTTTTGTAAGCATGGAGGTGCGAGCTGCAAAAGTTTTTATATTTGTAAATTGTGCTTCTGAATAATTATATAGTCTATCGGATACAATAACTGATAATACCAAAACCAGAGCAGCAAAAAGTGAAACACTTTTATAGGTTCTCATTCGCGCACTACGTATAGCAGCCTGCTCATTTTTTGATCTAGTTAGCTTAGCAAGGTCCTCAATTAAATCGAAAGCAGATGCATATCTATCAGCTGGTTTCTTTGCCATTAATTTATGGATTATAGGCTGATGTTCTTCGAATTTACTTTCAAGCTGAGGTGGTGCCTCTTCCAGGTGTTTATATATTAAAGCAAACGGAGTATCCGCAACAAAAGGTTTACTACCTGTTAACATTTCATAATAAACAACACCAAGACTGTAGAGGTCTGTACGATGATCTATTTCATCGCTGGAGACCTGTTCTGGACTTGTATAATGAGGTGTACCCATCATCATGCCATCTATAATAGTTTGATCATTAAAACTAATCGCCCTGGCAATACCAAAGTCAGCCAGAATAGGCTGCTTAATTTCATTAAAAAGGACGTTACCCGGTTTTATATCACGGTGAATAAAACCTTTGCTATGAGAATACGCAAGCGCCTCGCTCAGCTTGGTAATAATATCTATTGTTTCTTCCTGGCTTAAGCCAGCTTTGATCTTCTGCTTTAAATCGCCACCCTGCAGAAATTCCATTGCAATATATAAATGACTGTCGGTTTCACCTGCTTCATAAATAGTAATAATATTAGGATGGTTCAGGACGCCGCAATTTGCTTCCTGTAAGAACAACTTGGAAAAGCTAGGGTCTTCACATAATTTTTTAGGAAGAATCTTTAACGCAATGGTACGACCCACTGATACCTGTATAGCTATAAAGACACTAGCCATGCCGCCTTTAGCGATTTTCTTAAGAACATTATAACCGGGGATTGTAGAATCAGACATGTATTAAAAATAAAGCGCATCAGTTTATAAAAGAAGAAAATGATTAGAGTATATATTCACTTAGTCCGTTAAACAGTAATCAATACCCATAGAGTATAACAGTTGTCAGGCATAAAATGAGGTGGCAAACCTCGATTAATTCACATAATTTATAAGGCCTGGTTAAATATTACAGATCACTTCCGAGCAGTAGATAATAGTTTTTGCATGAGACAATAAAAATACCATCTCGTTTTCTAGTTATTATATTACAGCGATAGCCACGCTACTCAAGCCTGTCAGGCTACTTAGAACACTTTTATGATATGGGACTATCAGTGATAGACCACGATTAGCTCATTAAACCCTGATTTTAATTGGGTTTCTCCCTATTAATACCCGCATCTGATGATGAGAGGCTTCCCAGCCAGGCATTGGTTTATGAAGTTTGTTACTGAGGGGGAACAGATATTGAGGTGAGTTTCAGCAGATTTAGCCTGATAGTCCGTTGTCTGCAAATAGACGACGCTCAAATGAACTCTGGCCTATAAGAATAGGGCAGCCCTGCTTTTTGGATTTACTTTCCAACTACGCGTAAATGCAAGACCGACCCTTTCTCATTTTTTTATTAAGCCTTCAGATAGCTATTCAGGCACACCTTGCCATAACATTTTGTAACCAACCTCTTTGGTCTCTGAACAGTACTCAGCCACTTGATCAAATTTTTCTTTGAAGACATGGTCAGCATGCGATTTTTCATGTTGCTCAAACGATTTCCAGTAAGTCATTATAACGATGTCATGATCCGTTGTTTCTGATGAATCGAAACTACCCTGCTCGGATATGAATCCCGAATTTTCAAAAACCTGACCGCCTATAAATCCTCCAGCATCATCACCATAGGTATTTTTAACGACATTACACATTTCACCCAAAGCAAGCTCTACATCCTCTACAGACACGCCATCTTTTAGCTTTACAAGATTAAATAACATAACCGCACCAAAAGGAATAGTTATTGGTTCAAACATAGCTTTCTCCTGCTCTTAAATCAATTAGTTTCTATATGGTTTTATATTCATAGTATTAATGAAATAACACATAGGCATTAACATGGGTATGTTAGTGAGATGTTTCAAGTGTAGAACGATTATTAATTCAGCGAAGATTTAGAAAATGTAAATTAACAGCTGTCAGAATAAACAGGTAGCAAAGCACAACCCCTTCAATGACAATCGTGCACTGTAACCTGTTTTCAACAGTTCATACAAATGACAATTCAGTTATCCACCAAAAGACACATTTTCTGTGAAACGTTTACACTCATCAAGCATCTTAGGTCTTGCAACATCACTTTTACACCTTACTACATAAAGCCCCTGAATTTCATTATCAGCATGAGTCTTAGTGCTATCAATTATATTTTGTACGCTGAAAAGACCATTTTTATTTATAATGTCGCCAGTAAAGTCTCCGGTTTTATTAACTAAATCATCCCAGGAAGCAATATTTTCATCAGTACTATAATCACCAGGTGAAAAATATTTTTGAACTCTATAATGAAATTTAACACCTTTTTTAGGAAAGATTTCAAAAAGCAGTAAGTCCTCCTCTAATGAATCAGAGTTTAAAAAACCTAAGTGAAGATGTATATTTGATTTCTCATTAATTTCTGAATTTGCTAATTTGACAGTGTAATTAGGTAATGTAAATTCGAATACACCATTATTCAAAGACATTTTACTTAACTCAAAACCTCTTGGTAAGTATTTTTTGTTTAATGAAAAATATTCTAACCAATCATTAACATCACCTTCATAACCAATAGCAATTTCATTATTCGAAATTTTTACTCTGTTTAAATAACCATACAATAATTCATTATTATTTTTAATATCAAAATTACAAATCACCCCTTTAGGATAAGGCAAGCAGTGTGTATATACAAAATAACCATCAGAAGGCACAAACCATAAAGAAGAAAACCATTTTCGACCCAAGCCATCTTGCCAGCGCTCAGTAGATTCAGGCTCACCAAAACTAGTAATTCTAACATCCTCTTCGCCGACTGAACGAGTCAAAGGCAAAGCTTTAAGCATATTATCCATTATAAGCTTAGGATTATTCAAAAAATCACTCAGAGAGCTGTTATCAGGTTTTTGTAACATTAAATGCAAAGAAGCCAGATCGCTTTCACCAACTACCATCTTCTGGTTCTTTTCTATAACAACCGTTTTTGTCGCATAATTATTTATTGACCACTCTTTAAAATCCGCGTCTGTTTTTAAAACACCAAAATACTTAACAAATGACTGATTCTTTAAAAACGCTCGATAGCGCTTACCCTTGGGAAACGCAAGATCTTTATATTTTACAGTTAGATCACTATCAAGCTGAATATAAAAATCATTCAATGAATTCTGTGATAATTTTGATAATTCTTTTATTGTTTTAGGTAATGTATAAACGACATCCCAATCTTTAGTTAGACTATTTTGTTCGTCATTTAAACTAACAGATATATTTTTAATACTGAATATAGCTTTATTTTCAACTTTCATGACTACACTAGCAGGCACAGCAATATTATGGTTTTCACTGGAATTTTTTTTGACTATGAGACCAACCACTTCACCATTAACATTAACCAGTGGTCCACCACTGTTTCCCGGTGATGCCGCAGCTGTAAATCTCACATCTTTCCACATACCGTATTCTGGCTCAGTAGTAAAAGAAGCAATTTGACCCGCTCTAAATGAAATACCCTCCCCCTGCACATTACCAACAGAAAACACAGTATCGCCGATATCTAAAATAGTTGTAAATTTGAGAGGCGCGATTTCTTCGGGGTATTCTTCAAGATCAAACACAATTACATCATGAATTGTAGAATATTTTTTTACCATTTTAATCTTATAAACTGCACCTTTCATGCTTCGAATATACGCATCTTTATATAATGAAAAGTTTTCTAAACCGAACACATGAGCAGCCGACATAAGCTCTTTTGAATTAATAAAGAAAGCAGTACCAATACTATGATACTTTTCATTTCGTTCTTTATAACTCATTTTTTCAAATGGTAACTCTCTGGCATATTGTATTTTCTTACTTTCAAGCTTCGGAACAACAACCTCAAATACGTTATTATTAAGTGACTTTATGGTTTTTTTACTTAAAAACTCAATATTATTCGATTGTGCAGATGACGAAAAAACCACTACTATAATAACTATTAATTTAAAACCCATACATTTACTAAAACTTAACATTTAACATTCCCTTAAAAAACACCATAAAAATCAATTTTTTTATAGTTATTATTCAATTAAATCACACTCACTATAGTTCATAACACTGTTAAATTTTAGCTAGTTCATTAGCGAAAATTCAGAATATTAGTGAATACTGTGTTCTGGAACGTTTACTAACTTTCCATAGCAGATATGTGCTCTGCAAAGTAAGTTTTGTAAACCTCATCTGATAAACCCGTAATATCAAGAAAGACTTCATCATCATCTGGTATCGAAATCAGATTGCCGTCTTGAAATTCAATCACTTTACCGTTTTGATCAAGCAAGATAAAACCTGTATTCAATGTAATAAATACAACACCTTCATCCTCTTCACCGCCTATGCTCTTGATCCAGCCTGCCAGCGCTTTAGCGCCCCCCATGTTAGTAAATACACCAGATACTGTGTGTGATGATGGATCACCTCGTTCTAATTTAGAGAAACCAACGTCTTCTCCATCGTGGGTAAGTGTATACATATTTAAACTCCTGTTACTGGTTAGGTTCACTAATCACGAGATGCCAGTCATGGCGCTCATGTTAACGTTTTATTATTTATATCATCAGGGCCGTGGCAATTAAAGCGGCCGGTAACAAATAGTAATATAAAATATTATCAATTGTTACCAACATTTTTTGATTACTTTATTCTGTCTTTATAGAATTTTGTAATTCATTTTACCTTACCTAGCGCCTTACGGTATTCCTCTAACCTTTTTTCATAGTCTGTAGCTTCGCCGTAGTTTATGAAACGCTCATAGCGTGCATGTGTACCGAGCATTTTGCGGGCGTGTTTTATTGGGCAAAAGTATTGCTCCGTACGCGCAAGTATTTCATTCATGTAGGCGACAAGGCCGGTGCCATAGGCACAGTAAGTGCAGTGAAATTTTTCTATGAAGTTCAGATATTCCAGATGCTGACGATCGTACACCATGTAATCGGAGCGACGCACTTTTTGAACACCGTATATAGGAAAACAGGTGGCCTGATACAGACTAACTAACAGGTCAATTATAAGCAGTGGAACGAACATGCCATAAATTATGGGCCCGGTAATCAGATTTTGCGGACGATTAGTTACTACCCAACGGAAGAAGCTCATTTTAAGTTTGCGATGCTTTTGCTTTATCTCGCGCTCAAACTCGATGCGTTTGCCCTTAATTTTAAACAGCAAGCCACTCTCCTGCTCGTGCAGTGCGCTGCGTAGTTCGTCTTCCAGTACGCTTATCTGGTCGAGCAAATTGCGTATTTTTTCGTTCATAATATTTCCGCTGGTACTTAGCCGTTGTGTAAGACTACAAACATCAACGAGTTTGCCCTTATTGATTCTACTGATTTTAGATCATAATTATGATCAGCCAGACTTTATCCTGGACTTTAAAAGCATAAAAGGTGTCACGCCTGATGAATTCCGAGCTTGTCCGTTTTTTACAATACAGAATGAAACTGATCATCCAACATGACTCCATAATAAGCCGATTAAAGGCGAGAAGTAAATGATAGAAATTGGAGCAATATTCCCAGTTATGGTGACGGCTAATCTGGGTGCTGTGAAACAGCTCTACGAAGGCGTTTCTGGTTTTTGACGCTGTGTTCTATGAACCTTGTTTTTACCTCTACCAGGTATTACCCAGCGCTGGAAGATTGAGGCCAAATACATTTTATACGACTAGATCCAGCAGGTTTTAATATTGATGTGGTTCAGCAGCTGGAAGTCGCCAATGATTATTGTGTGCGCTTCGATCTCAAATATAGGTGTAAAGTGTCAAATACGTAAATGATTAAGACTTTTCACCACACCCTTTAATTAAAATCTGGATATAGCAATTTAAACCTGTATATGGCATTTTATGTATACACACTGGATAACCCTGTATTTAGGAACTCTGTCTAATTAATAATGATATGAAAAAATAATAATGTATATTGGTGGATTCAAAGCTGTTAAAAACAGTAAAGATCTCTTTAAACGGTTATCTATATTGTTAATTGGTATTGTTTTTATTTATTCTATTAAACAGTGCGAACAAAGTGAGCTTACTAAACCAATCGATAAATATGACATGATTTCAGGCATATTAATTGATAAAGGTATTAAAAAAAATCAATACCATGAAAAATACTTCGTACGTATTAAAAATGACTCAATAACGTACAAAATTGAAATCTCAAAAGAATTAGCTCCAAAGCACTTTCTTAAAAAAATCAAAATCAATGAACATGCCATTGCATGGAACACGAGAAGTTTAGGCAACATTGAACTCGTCCAGCTCAAGATGGGAAATAAGTATATAATCAAGCATGTTAACTAAATCGTATAACAAACGGCTTAAGCCGTATGTGAAAAAAGCGACAGTCGCTCGGATCGGCCAAACTATGGTCACCTTTAAAACTCAGCATTAACTGCAAGAATCAAAAGAGTCACTCTATGAGTCATCATGAAGCACACAAATCGCATCGAGCAGGATGGCTACGTGCTGCCGTTTTAGGTGCAAATGATGGCATCGTATCTACAGCAAGTCTTATTATTGGTGTTGCTGCTGCGAGTGCCACACAGGAAAATATTCTGCTTGCCGGCATAGCTGGATTAGTTGCAGGAGCAATGTCTATGGCCGCTGGTGAGTATGTTTCCGTTAGCTCTCAGTCTGATGCAGAAAATGCTGACCTGGCGCTTGAAAAAAAATCTTTAGAACAGGATATTGAGTTTGAGAAAAATGAGCTCGCAACTATATATGAAGGCCGAGGGCTTGAGCCTGTTTTAGCGGCTCAAGTTGCAGAACAGCTAATGGCTCACGACGCGCTAGGTGCACATGCGAGAGATGATATTGGCTTATCAGAGAGCGCAAGTGCGCAGCCAGCTCAAGCTGCTTTTTATTCCGCATGCACGTTTACAGTCGGTGCTGCACTTCCATTATTAGTCGCCAGATTTATACCTGGTGAATTTTTAATATTCGCAGTTGCGAGTCTATCTCTTGTTTTTCTAGCAGTTCTTGGTGGACTTGCGGCACGTACAGGAGGCGCTTCAATGACTATTGGTGCTTTTAGAGTGACATTTTGGGGCGCACTTGCAATGGCACTAACTGCAGGCGTAGGCAGACTATTTGGTGTAGTTTCCTAAAAACCTCACTTGATAATTTTAATCATAGTTAAGTTCGCAGGAACCCGCAAAATCATTACGCGGGCAATGAGGCAAATGAAAAATATAATGCATTAATAAGTTACATTCACAGAAATTAACTTAACTGTTCCAGTAATTTAACTATCATGTACCAGGGTAAGATATTTATCTAATTTTAATACTAGATAAATAAATGTATTGACGCATACCTACCAAAACTACCCCAGTACCAGCTTACTTTTCAGTAACATCAGATTTATCAGCAGGCACTTCACTCAAAACTTTCTTTCCAGTAAACATAGCCGACACAAGATTACCACCTTCACGTATTTCGGTGACGATAACAGCCAGAATATGCAGCACTATCAAGACAAGTAAAGCGTAGAAACCATAATAATGAATGGTGATAAAAGGTTTGCGAAATGCGCGCATTGCTTCATAGGCCGATGGGTCATACATTTCTTTAGCGTATGGCAGCAGTGTTGCCGGGTCTACACCGGAACTAGCAATCCAGTTAGTAATCCATGAGCCAATTGGTGGATAAAAAATATCTGTTCCTGCCAGTACCAGTCCTGTAATACCCTGAGTTAACAGCAAAAGAAGTATGAGGCTGACTGCTATTCGACCTAGCGGATTATGACCAAGGTACTGACGTTTGTTACCTGCTTTAACATCCGATAAGTAAACCTTCACCTCATTCAAGTAACCTTTACCACCGGGCAAGATTGCTTTCCAACGAGCATGCTGTGAGCCAATGAATGCCCATACAAGTCGCCACAGCAGGTTTAATACAAAAGCATAACCAATCCAGACGTGTATCGTCTTTAGTAAAATCTTACCTTCGGTTGACACACCTAGAGCTTTGGCATTAAGAATTACTACACCGACTGCAATCAGGCCGAGCACACACAGCAGATTAATCCAGTGAAACCATCGTATATTTGCATCCCAGACATAATAGGCTTTAAAGTTAGTCATAATAATGTTCCACAGATTTGAGTATTTGTATTAGTATCTTCGAGTCATTGAATATTACATTGATGTGCATCATATATGTTGATTATAGAAGGTCAACTGTGAAGGTATTCTCAATTGATTTATTATGAGAGACTTGTTTTCCATACTTCAAGCTCTTATGTTTTTTGAAACAGATAATTTAAAACTGATATAACCGAATGCTATAATCAATTGAGTCCGAGTCTATTGTTACTAATGCCATTTTTATATTAATTCACTTGTTATTTTTCCAGATATTTTTATAAGCATATTTAATCTCATTTTCCCATTTTTTCTTATTCGCTTTAATTATTTGATTCAAATGAGATGTTATTGGTATTTTTAATCCATCACAATCCATATTAACTTCTGGTAATGAAACATTTATTGTTGCTTTAGCCTCTGTATAACCCTTTTCTAGTATTGGGATTAACTCAAGCTTACCATTAGTATAAAATCTGCTTTTACAGCCAACCGTCAAATTCATATAACCAATTTGCTTTTTAATCTCAGCATTAAGATCAACTCTTATCGGTAAAATTGCATTTATCGATTTATCAGTCGATGTAAAACTAGGATCGCCATTTTTTAAAACATTAATAGAATAAATGCCATGCTCCCAGGGTGCATTATTTCTATTAAAAACATCAACTGGTATTTTCTGCTCTAAATACTTTTGCACAACAGTGTTAACAATGTCTTTACTAAATACTGGATATGAAGTACTAATTAAAATAATAGTTAAAAAACAAAATCTCATTCTATACCTCATGTAATAGTCAACAACTCTAAAGTCCTTATAGTAAGGACACGAGTCAGACCCTATTAAAATCTATTGGTTCCGTTGATTATCAAGCCTGCCTATTCAGAATTTTCATCCATCTCATTTAAACGAATGCCCTCAGCCTCAATGGTAATAATTCTTTCTTTATATAAACCGCCAATGGCTTTTTTAAAGGCAGCTTTGCTCATGCCAAATAATTCAGTAATGACCTCGGGATCTGTTCTGTCATTCACGGTTGCAAAACCCTGTCTGGATTTTAAATAATCTAAAATAATGTGTTTATTTTTAGTGCGGCTTGCTTCACCGCTTTGTAAACTTAAGTCAATTTTTCCATCAGGACGAATATGTTTAATAAAACCATTAACACTTTGCCCAAAACTTAACCGTTTGAAGACTTCATTTTTATACAATACGCCCCAGTGGCTATGGTCAACAATAGCCTTATAACCAAGATCCGTACTATTAGCAATAATAAGATCAACGGCTTGTTGAGGAATATAATTGTGTGGGGCATCATCATCCAGAAACTTATCTATTTTAGATGAGGCAATGATTCGCCCATCTATATCACTAATGTACAAGTACACAAGATAAGACTTTCCCGCTTCCATAGGTCTATGCTGCTCGGCAAAGGGTACCAATATGTCTTTATCTAAACCCCAGTCTAAAAATGCCCCGACCTTTGTTGTATCAACAACACGTAAATAGCAAAATTCGCCTACAGTTGCATAAGCTTCCTGAGTAGTTGCAATAGGTAAACCTTCAGAATCGAGGTATAGAAAAACCTCGAGTTCATCACCAACTGTTAAATCTTGCGGGGCAAACTTAACAGGTAGTAGAACCTCACCAAGATTCTCGGCATCCAGATAGAAACCAAAATCTACTTTTTTAACCACTTCTAAATCGTAATAATACCCAATCTCAATCATTCTATGCTCTCAGCACCAACGGCACTATTTAATGGGGTTTTAGTTTTAGCGCATTATACAGATGATAGGCCGTAGTGTGGATGAGAGTTACCCGAAATTGGAGAGTAATATAGTTCGTCTGTATGAAATATCACTTGTTGCCCAATGCCTCTACAGATTATGAGTTTATAGTCGCCCGATGCATAAAGAGACCAGGTATCCGTTAAATCTCAAGGAGAGCTTCTCTGAACCCGTTTTCGATAAAATAACTTACTTCTGAATCCTCTTATATTTTCCTGTTTAAATTCATTATGCGATATTTATTCGCTAATCTTTACACTCTGAGTATTTATATCTTCGACTATAAAATCAAACTATTGATATAACTCATAAAATAAAATATGGCGTGTATATTGCCTTAATAATATACATCCATATTTATGAGTTCTATTGGGAAATTAAATTTAAAAAAGTCACTACTTAAAGGATATAAAATGAATAATACAACATCTCGTTTCTTATGCCTGTTTAGTCTTTTTGTTCTATCAATTAATGTTCAGGCGGCATTAATCTATCAAATTGATAATCGTTATACAAACCAGACCCACCCCAGCATCGTTCCTTATGGCATGGTTACACCTGATTCACCATTTGCTGACTTTTATGACAACAGATTCCTTGAGGCCGGCGCATTTCAATCCAGCGCTCTAACAAGCAGCACCATGACAGGGACTGGTTCAAGTTCAGGCACTCAAGATTCATTCCTGGCAAGTGCATTCGGTAGCAGTATTTTTGATATTACTTTCACGGTTGATGAATTAACAAATTATTCACTAAATGGTTATCTTGATACCGATTTTGACGTTGGTATACTTTCTGTTTCATTATTTGAGAACGGAGTGAATATATTTGCATATGAAGTATGGGATACCTCAATAATAGGAATTAATCCCTATAGTCACTCAGGCCAGTTTGTGACAGGTAACACCTATCAGTTAGTAGCCGTGTCCGATTTAAGTGATCTGGCCAATGGTTATACTGAAGAATGGCAGTTTGATCTACAAACAACCTCTGCAGTACCTGTACCTGGTGCAGTGTGGTTATTTGTTTCCGGACTTTCTGGTTTTGTTGCAATATCCAGGCGAAATCGTGTCAAAAGAATTTAGTTAACCCGTAAAAATAAATGGGGCCAAATAAATGGTGCCTGTCCCCTTTTATTTTTCCTTTATTTTACCTGGCTCCAATTGACTATTAATAGTGATTAGAAAAACTAAGTGTAACCATTTTCTTTGAAATCCAGCTGAATTGTCTGAATTTTATCTTTACAGGCTCGAAACCCTTCAATACACAGAGGGTCAAACATAATACTTTCCTGGCTGATCATGAAGTTATAAGCTTTTTCGGTAGACCAGGCATCTTTGTATACTCGTGTATGTGTTAATGCGTCAAAAACATCAGCAACTGAAATTATACGCGCTTCAATTGGAATTTTTTCTTTTTCTAATCCATCAGGATAACCACTACCATTCCATCGTTCATGATGGTATTTCACTATATTTATTAACATATCAACATGATTAAGTGCTGTAAGTTCCATGTCTAATAGAACAGAATTAATTATTTCAACGCCAACTGTTGTGTGTTTTTTTATTACCTCATATTCTTCGGCTGTTAGTGTATCGGGTTTTAATAAAATATGGTCAGGAACCGCTATCTTACCGATGTCATGCAAAGGGGCAAATAAATATAAATTTTCAATGAATTCATCATTCAACTCCATAGCAGGGGCAATATAAGTTGCAATGGTTTTAGCGTAACGTGAAACACGCTCTAAATGATGGCCTGTCTCAATATCTCGAAATCGAGTAACGCCTTGCATAACATGGCTAATGCCTCTCAGTGAGGAAATTGCATGTACTTCTGCAGACACCATATGTGTAACCAAATGACTAAACACTTCTAAATGGGGAACTTCGACATGAGAGAATGCATTTTTATCATGAGAATTAATAAAAATAAAACCGAAAAACAGGTCGTTTTTATACATCGGGAAGGTGAAACTGGTTTTAAATCCGTGTTTTTTTATACGCTTTGTGTGATGCGTTTTAGAAGAAAAATGATTATCCGTGCGGTTTAAACAAGAGCGGCGAGAATCTGCAATTGATTTCAAACTATCAACTTCTGATAACCTTGCATGATAATGAGGTAAAGGGTCAATTCCATCTGTGCTTTCTAAAAATGTTTTAACAATATCTGTTTTCGAGTCATAAAGAGAAACCGAAACGCGATGAATACTTCCTATTAAGTCATTCATATTGTTATGAATAACATTCAATTTTTCGTTTAATGAATTTGAGGAACTTAATGTCTCTAAGGAAGCAAAGGCCTGGTTAGTATCATCCATTGTTGATCCTGAGATGTTTTTGAGTAATTAAATGTGGTTTAGTGTTATTATTTACAGTAACTCATACAGGTTAAGTTAATATTTAATGCATAAATATTACTATTTCAAAGATAGTTTATTTTCTATATTTTGCAATGAAGAACCCGTATTTCCCTTATAAGCAAATACCCTACTTATAGTACGGATAATGATATTATTAGCGTTACGCCACTAAAAACAATCGTTATTAATTACTTAAATTGAGTAGAGTCAAGTAAGTAACTATAAAACTAACCTAGTATTTAAAGAAAATATTTACCCATTCATATTTTTAATATATTGGAAAGTTAATGCATTCTAATGAAAGTTGTTTTGTTGGAAATTGTCATGAGCGCATCATTGAAGATTCTTTAAATGAAATATATATATTTGATGCAGAAAGCTTAAAATTTATAGAAGTTAATAAAGGTGCTCGTGAAAATCTGGGTTATACACTCTCGGAGTTACAGAACCTGACACCAATAGACCTGAAACCAGATTTCATATGTGATAAGTACGTATCTCTAACAAGTGCATTAGATAATAAAGAACAGGAAAAAATTCTATTTAGTACCATTCATCAGCGCAAAGATGGCACTCACTATCCTGTAGAAGTACATTTACAAAAAACAGAATTGAGAAAGATTCCTGCTTATGTCGCTATCATTGTTGACATGAGTGAGTACGAAAAAGATCAGAAAATAATAAAATCTACGAACGAACGCCTGGAGTTTTTATTAGCGGCAAGTCCGGCGGTAATATATAGTTGTAAAGCATCTGCAGAGCATGTTGTAACCTTTGTAGGCAAGAATATTAAGCAACAAACAGGTTATGAGGCTAATGATTTTATAAAAGACAAACATTTTTGGGCCAATCATATTCATCCTGAAGATAAAAAAAGAACACTAGAAAAGTCATCAGAATTATTCAATAACGATCAATGTTCACGTGAATATAGATTTTTACACGCTAATGACTCACACATATGGGTACATGATGAATTACGACTCATAAGGGATGAGCAAGGCAGCCCGATTGAAATTGTGGGTTACTGGATTGATGTTACCGAACGTAAAAAGGCAGAAGAAGAGTCAAGATTATCTGCGTTAATAATTGCTAATATATCTGATGGCGCAATTATTACTAATAATAAGATGGAAATAATATCAGTTAATCCTGCATTTACTAAAACTACAGGTTACTCAAAAGAAGAAGCCTTAGGCAATAGACCTAGTATGTTGCAGTCAGGGAAACATGATAAATTATTTTACAAAAACCTATGGAAATCTTTGAAGAAGAATGGTGAATGGTCTGGCGAAATATGGAATCGTAGAAAAAATGGAGAAATTTATCTAGAATGGCTGAAGATTAAACCTATCAAAGATGATAACGATGAATTCATCAAATATTATACGGCTATTTTTTCAGACCTTACTACACAAGAACACTTTAGAGATCGATTAAAAAATTTAGCGTATTTTGATTCGCTTACAACACTACCTAATCGTGCTTTATTTTATGACCGTTTTGATAATGCAATAGATCGAGTACGCCGCAATAAAAAACGCCTGGCTTTACTGTTTCTTGACTTAAATGGATTTAAACAGATCAATGATACTCTGGGACATCGCGCAGGTGACCTTTTACTTCAAGCAGTTGCAAACAGGCTTAAAGCTATACTTCGAGAAGAGGATACTGTTGCTAGACTTGGTGGTGATGAATTTACAATTATTATATCTGATATTGATCAATTTGATGGTGCTATTAATGTGGTTGAAAAAATTATAGATATATTTTCAATGCCATTTGAGATTGACGGTACTTACTGCGAGTCATCCACTAGTATTGGAGTGAGCGTATACCCTGACCATGGAGATACTTGCGATGTGCTTATCCAGTGTGCAGACAAAGCAATGTACAAGTCTAAAAAGCAAGGCAATAATAAATATGAAATTTATTGCAACTAGTAGTAAAACTACAGCTTAGTCGTTATCAAGGTTTAAATATACTGAAGTCATCTGATTGAATACGTAGTCAGCTTTATTCTTTTTGCCTACTATAATGACTAAAGGCGACGCCCCTTTAGTCTGTATTCACCTATTCCCCTCACTTTGAGTTCAATATCCGAGTATTCTCAAGTCAGAACAGCCCATATGGCACATAAAAAACTTACAGCCGCAATAAGCGTAACTATAAAAAATTGACGCCTGAGTAACTTAAGCTCCTCTTGCAGTTTAATAGCCGCATTGTCAATTCCTTCAATTGTGCCCTTTAATTGTTCAGCTAGTATTTTTACGGACTCAGCATTCTGCGTAGCAGCAGATTGAAGCTCAATTATCTGTTCAGGAATAACTTCGCTGGTTTTCTTATCTCCTGCTTTTGATGTAAAGGCAGGAATAGCCACCGATAAAACCTGCACCACATAGGGAAGCGCAGTTTTTAGTAAAGGAATCCATGCAGCCATACTGTCACCTCTTCTATTAATTTAAATGGTGCCAATCACAATACCCTATAATATTATAAACAATTGAGCTGTTGCACATATTTTTAGTTATATTAGAAATAATTCCGCTCTGACAGTAGTTTTGAATGAAACATATACTGAATATCACTGCATATACTCTAGTCAGGGTTATACAAAAATCAGGTTTCTTTTGATCAGGCCTTAATAACTATCTGTTTCAACAGCAAAAAGACCTGAAGTATAAAGGTGACACTTCGTTTGCTAGATCAACCAGGCCTGTTAAATAGTGACTTTGTTTAACATATAATTTAAATATAATTAATATCTGTTATATTATTAAAAATTAGTATGTATTCAGTGGTAGATTTGAGATATAGACCTGTGAATAGAGGAAAAAGTAGTCGCTCAATAAAGTGCGATATTTTTCAAATAATACACTTTAACTAGACCTAAAGGGTGCCGTATGAATGAAGAAATAAAAGAAAACATTAAACAGCCTTCTACATGGACACGTGGCTTATATATGCTGATGTTTACACTATTTTATAGCATTGCAGAATTTGTGCTGTTTTTCGTCGTCGTGTTTCAGTTTCTACTTGTTTTGTTTACAGGTGAATCAAACCAGAGACTGAAAAAACTGGGGCAAAGCATTGCTACATTTATTTATCAGATTATTCAGTATCTAACTTTCAAT
>Ga0316205_10002561_pt1 | contig 18682 bp, 17 predicted proteins | sample 3monthpyrite_MG_FD_204941 | JGI IMG/M metagenome (GOLD analysis project Ga0316205, IMG submission 204941) | Microbial mat bacterial communities from mineral coupon in-situ incubated in ocean water Damariscotta River, Maine, United States -... | ecosystem: Environmental > Aquatic > Marine >... | reverse complement strand
CGCATCATTGATGTTTCACCGAGCTTACAGTCTGCATCCGCCAGCACGCGTGTTACAGCAGCAACAATACCTGCCTGATCAGCACCGACCAGCGTTAATAAACTCCACTTTTTCATTTCTTCCCCCCTGTCATTAATTGTCGGGATTATTGATTGTTTCATCTTCAATCCAGATCATACTGGCCATTCTGCCGGTCACTGGATTTCTTCTGAATGAATAGAATTTTTTTTCATCGCTGAAGGTACAAAGTCCTCCACCATAAATTTGTTCAATACCCAGCCGATTTAGTTTCAGTCTGGCCAGATAATAAATATCGGCCAGATAATGTTCATTATCAGTTTTGGTAAAGGCCTTAATTGCACTCTTGTCTTTATTAACAAAAGCTTTGAAAACATCATGCCCCACTTCAAAACAATCCGGCCCGATCGCCGGCCCCAGCCATACCATTATGTCCTGATTTTTGTGTTGCATTGCATCGACAGTTGATTCGATCACACCTTCGGCCAGTCCACGCCAACCTGCATGTGCAGCTGCCACTACTGTACCTTGCTTATTACAAAATAAAAGCGGCAGACAATCGGCTGTTAATACATTACACACTTCACCAACTCGGTTTGTAAAGACTGCATCGGCTTTACAATGATGAGCAGCTGTTCGTGAATCAACAACATTAATCCCATGTACTTGCTGTAACCAGACGGGTTGTTTTATGTTTAAAGCCGCTGACAAAATATCCCGGTTTTTATTAACAGACTCAGGATCATCATCAACATGGTCGGCCAGGTTCATACTTTGAAACGCGCCCTGACTCACACCGCCAACTCTTGTTGTCGTCAGTGCCCGTATATTTTTTGGTGCTGGCCAGTCAGCCCATAATAAATCTGTTTCTATATTAATGATCTGATGACTCGTTAATTAACATATCTTTTTTCAGGCCATCGATAACTTGTTGCATATCATCGGGAACAGCGACTTCCCATTCCATTTCTTTACCTGTTGCCGGATGCAATAAACCTAATTTAGCCGCATGCAAAGCCTGTCGTTGAAAACCTCGCATGACCGCGATCAATTCTTCATCTGCACCTTTGGGTAATAATACTCGTCCGCCATAAAGCACATCCCCTAGTAATGGATATCGAATGTGACTCATGTGAACACGTATCTGGTGGGTGCGCCCTGTTTCCAGAAAGACTCGTATTAAAGTATGACGACGAAATTTTTCGAGAATGCGGTAATGCGTGATGGCCTCTTTGCCTTCTTCTCTGACTGCCATTCGTTTCCTTTCACGGGCATCGCGAGCAATAGGCTGATCAACCGTACCACCTGCAGTAAAAACACCATTTACTATGGCCCGGTATTCTCTGTGAACCGTTCGTGCCTGTAACTGATCGGTCAGAGATTTATGTGATTTCAGAGTTTTCGCAATCACCAGTAAACCTGATGTGTCTTTATCGAGTCGGTGCACAATTCCCGCACGCGGAATATTTTTTAATTCGTCACAATAAAATAGCAGCGCGTTTTGCAGAGTACCAGACCAGTTGCCAGCGGCAGGGTGAACCACCATTCCAACCGGTTTATTGATAATCAGTATGTCATCATCTTCATACACGACGTTCAGCGGAATATCTTCAGCCACTACTTCAGAATCGGCCTCTGATGGCTGAACCTTCACCACAACCTGCTGCGAACCCATAACTTTGTCACGAGGACGTGGAACTGAGCCATCAAGCTCAACCAGGCCATCTTTAACCCATTGAGTGAGGCGACTTCGTGAATAATCCGGGAACAATTTAGCCAGAGCAGCGTCTAATCGTTGCCCGGATAGTTCATCGGGAATAATAGTTGTTAGTAATTCTTCAGACATTAGGATAAATCTATCTCGTTCTCGGTTATAATAGCCAACGTTTTTGATTGTAACGAATAAATAAGTAAAGATATGAATTCATTTGTAAGCACATTCAGTCGTTCTTTGACTCGACTCTTTTTGATTTTAACAGTATTTAGCCTGTTATTTGCCTGTAGTTCTGAAGAAAAAGAAGATCCGTTTAAAGACTGGAGCGCTAAAGACTTCTATATTGAGGCTAAAAACGATCTCAGATTAGCTGAATTTGAAGCCGCTATTAAAAAACTTGAAACACTGGAAGCCCGTTACCCATTTAGTAATTACGCCAAACAAGCTCAGTTAGATGTTGCTTATGCCTACTATAAGTTTGACGAGCCCGATTCTGCAATCAGTGCGATTGAAAGATTCAGGCGACTTCATCCACGCAGCCCACACATTGATTACACCTATTATTTAAAAGGACTAGCCAATTTTTATCGTGGTGTAAGCTTGCTCGATAACATGTTCCCAAGAAACCTGGCAGAACACGACCAAAAAAACATGAAGCAAGCGATGAAAGACTTTTTAACCGTCATTCGCCGTTACCCTGAAAGTATTTATGCGCCTGATGCCTATTTGCGCACGATCTTTTTGCGTAATGAATTAGCGGAAGCAGAAATCATTGCTGCCGATTATTACATTCTTCGTGAAGCCTGGGTTTCTGCAATTAACAGAGCGCAAAACGTCATTCAGTATTATCAGACAGCCCCTGCACGCACCAGAGCACTTGAAATCATGATTTTGGGATATGAAAAACTGGGCATGACTAAACTGGCTGAAGACACTAAAAAGATTCTGGCTATGAATCCAGCGCCAAAAGTAGAAGATATTTCTGCAGAAGAGAAGAAAGAACTCACACAAAGAAAAACCCCTGCAGCACCAGAAGTTGAATAATTCTGGTTACTGAGAGGTTTTCTAGAAAATCTAAGTAATCTATTTATATAGTCTGGTGAGGTTATCAGATAGCCTCATCACCTTCTTCACCAGTACGAATACGAATGACACGATCGACCGTGCTGACAAAAATCTTACCATCACCTATTTTACCGGTGCGCGCCGCCTCAGTAATCGCCCCAAGACAACCCTCAAGCTGACCATCCGACACAATCAGCTCAATCTTTACTTTTGGCATGAAATCAACAACATACTCTGCCCCACGATAAAGCTCTGTATGACCTTTCTGACGACCAAAGCCTTTGACTTCAGTGGCAGTCATACCAGTTACTCCAATCTCGGTTAATGCTTCTCGAACATCATCCAGCTTGAAAGGTTTGATTATTGCTTCTATTTTTTTCATTGATCATCTCTCTACACTGTAAACCAGATATCTGCCTGATATCTGGCCGGCTCCCTATCAGTCCCCCGGTCACCATCATTATTATATAAGCACGCTTTTTTGAAGCCAGCTTATCGGACTTATTTTCGTCTATAACCAGACGTTATAGGATACCGTCTATCCCTGCCAAATGCACGACGCGTTATTCTAACACCCGGCGCAGCCTGACGTCGTTTGTATTCATTACGCTGAACCATGCCGATAATACGCTCAACAGTCGCCAATTCATATCCTGCTTCAACGATTGCAGATACCGGCATATCTTTCTCAACAGACATTTCTAAAATAGCATCGATTACTTCATATGGTGGCAAACTGTCCTGATCTACCTGGTCAGGAGCCAGTTCTGCCGATGGTGGCCGGGTCAGTACTCTTTCAGGAATCACCGGATCAATTGAGTTTCTGTAACGGCACAACTCATAAACCAGTGTCTTACTAATATCCTTTAACGGCGCAAAACCGCCGGACATATCACCATAAAGTGTGGCATAGCCGACCGCCATTTCACTTTTGTTCCCCGTCGTTAGCACCATATATCCTGTTTTATTGGACATCGCCATTAGCATAATGCCCCGACACCGAGCCTGAATATTTTCTTCTGTCGCATCTGGCTCTGTACCCTTTAGAAGCGGTTCTTCTAGTGTATTGAGAAACGCATTGAAGGGCTCTTCAATGGAAATGACCTGGTATTGCACCCCCAGAATTTCAGCCTCTTTTTCAGCATCATCAAAACTCATTTTCGCTGTATAGCGCGAAGGCATCATCACCGCTCTGGTGCGTTCAGGCCCGATTGCATCAGCGGCGATAGCTAGCGTCAGCGCTGAATCCACGCCCCCGGACAAACCAATTAAAACACCTTTAAAGCCATTTTTTTCAACATAATCATGAACACCAGAAACTAACGCCTGATAGACCTCGGCCAGATCATCTCTTTCAGGCATCAGTTCATCATCTGAACTCAGCTGTCCTTTATCATTAATGACAAGACTAAGCTGTGCTGGGTGAAATGACTTCGCTCTGGCGATTACCGACTGTTGATTATCCAGCACGACAGATGCCCCATCAAAAACCAGCTCATCCTGCCCACCAATCATATTCAGATAAAAGATATGACTGTGGGTTTCTTTAACTCTTTGCTTCAGTTCCCGCAAACGCTCTTTATTTTTATGTCGATGAAATGGCGATGCATTTAATACCAGTAAACTTTGAGCACCTGATTCCACTGCAAATTTAGCTGGTTCTGTTCGCCAGATATCTTCGCAGATGAGTAACCCAAATTTATGACCCTTTAAATCCACGACCGTGGCAACATTACCTTCCGAAAAATAGCGTTTTTCATCAAATACGGCATAGTTTGGTAAGTCTTTCTTGTCATAAACAGCCAGGACTTTGCCTTGCCTGATCCAGTAGGCACTATTGAAGAGCTGGCCTGCTTCATCGCCTATTCCCTGTCTCGGTGCACCAACAACCAGGTCGATATCAGTAATCGCTTCACAGATTTTTTCAATACAAGCTTTAACCTGCCTTAAGAAAGACGGTCTCAGCAAAAGATCTTCAGGTGGATAACCGGTAATCGCGAGCTCAGGGAAGACAACTAAATCCATTCGCTGCTGGCTTTGTTGTTTCGCCAGCGTTATTATCTTCTCGGTGTTTCCATAGGTATCGCCAACCAAAAAGTTTTCCTGAATAAGGGCGATTTTTATATCTGATAACATAGCGTATCCACGTTAAATAATGCGGCAAATTCTATCAGGAAACCCGAATTGAAGCTTATATAATGTGTAATATCATCAAAACTGGATTGCAATCATATGTTCCGAAATCTTATTTTCCTTGTTGCTATTGGTATAGTCGTTTGGCTGGTCAGCCGAATGATTAAAAGTAAAAGCCAGCAGATCAGTTCAAAAACCAGACCCGCAAAAAACAATGAAATAAAAAATATTGTTCAGTGCCAGGTTTGTCAGGCATTTGTACCTGAAGATAAAGCCATCATAGAAAACAACAATACTTTTTGCAGCCAGCAGCATCTGCAGCAATGGAAAGAACAACAATAACGACATCTATTATCTATACTTTTAACAAAATCATTGCTGAAAAAAATTTATTGTGCAAAACACTAAACATACTCAAAACAGTCTAGACACGCTTCATGACCAGTTCAGTTGGAGACCTCTTCGATTACTCAATTATTACCGGTTATTTTTAGCAACAATCTTTCTGGTTTTTTTCAGCTCAGGCTTTACCGGTCATATATTAGGCATTCAATCGCCAAGCATGTTTTTCTGGACTTGCTTACTGTATGTCATTATCAGCACTTCATTTATTTATGCCGCCTATATAAGGTCACCTGATTTTAAAACACAGGTAGCCATTCAGGCTGTGGCAGATATCATCACGATTACTGTTCTTATGCATTCTAGTGGCGGTATAGAAAGCGGCATTGGTATGTTGTTAATTGTAAATATCACTGCAAGTAGTATTTTTCTCTCTAAACAAAATGCCTACCTGATATCTTCCGTTGCTTCTCTGGCTGTACTGGGTGAACAGTTTTTAGCAGATTATTTATTACTTGGTGAGGTTATCAATTACCCGAAAGCCGGTATTTTAGGCGTATTGTTATTTGGTTCAGCGATTATTGCTTCTACCCTGTCCACCCGTTCTCGAGAGTCTCAGGCTTTAGCCAGTCAGACCACGGCTGAGCTGGCTGATCTGGAAAAACTCAATGAACATATCATCAAAAATATGCGCACGGGTATTGTCGTTGTTTTGCCCAATGGACAGATTTATATGGCCAATGAAGCCGCTGAGGTTTTGCTGGGCAACCGCAAACTCGATGGCCGTCCACATTTGTCTACCATCTCACCTCAACTGTATAAAAGACTTCGACTATGGCTAAAAACGCCCGGTCTTGAACAATTACCGTTGAAACAGGAACAAGGACTACCCGAATTACAACCTGGTATGAGCAAACTGGATGAAAACCGAAGCAATAGTGAAATCATTATTTTTCTGGAAGATGCAGCGCAACTCAACCAACGGTTTCAGGAAGTAAAACTGGCATCCTTAGGCCGGTTAACGGCCAGCATTGCTCATGAGATTCGAAATCCACTCGGTGCTATTAACCATGCAGCCCAGCTTTTAAATGAGACATTAAAAGACCCATCTAATACCAAACTAAGTAATATCATTAACACGCAAGTACAAAGACTCAATCACACCATTGAAAATATTTTGCAGCTATCAAGACAAAATTCCAGCAGCAGAGAAAATATCAACCTCTATACCTGGCTGGATTCTTTCAAGACAGAATTTTGTAATTCTCAGGCGCTTTCAGCAGAGCAATTATTAATCGATATTACTCCCAAAAGCACAGAAATATTGTTTGATGTCTCACACCTGCATCAGGTTATCTGGAACTTATGTAGTAATACGGTAGCTCACTCTCATCGTGAAAAAGCTCAAATTCAAATTCAAATACAGGGTGGCGTTACACTTGAATCCAGACAGCCATTTCTGGACATCATTGATAATGGTAGCGGCATCGACCCTGATGTGGTTCATCAAATATTTGATCCCTTTTTTACCACCAGTTCTGCCGGTACCGGTCTTGGCTTATACATAACAAAAGAAATGGTAGAAAGTAATCGTGCTAAGATCCGTTATATACCCTCACCTAAGGGTGGCAGCTGTTTCAGAATTACATTTATACCCGGCATAATAAAATCGAATATTGCTAATAGTGAAGAAGAAATAAACTGATATGAGCACAAAAAAAGTCCTCATTGTGGATGACGAGCCAGACATCTGTGAATTACTGGAAATCACGCTAGGCAGAATGGGACTGGATTCGACTTCTGCACTCGATTTTTCAACGGCTATTACTCTGCTGGATAACCAGCATTTTGATTTATGTCTAACTGATATGAAATTACCGGACGGTGACGGCATCCAGCTGGTTGAATACAGTCAAAAGAAAAAACCCGACCTTCCCATTGCCGTTATTACTGCTCATGGCAATATGGAGTCTGCCGTACGTGCACTCAAAGCAGGTGCCTTTGATTTTGTTTCAAAGCCACTTGATATCAATATCTTAAGAAATTTAGTCAGCTCAGCAATAAAACTACCAAAAGTTTCTGAAAATAAGCCTTCAACAAATCAGTCAAATTTAGTGACAGGTTCAACCATACTGCTGGGTGAATCACCTGTCTTTAACGCATTGCGCGAAAAAATCAGCAAACTGTCCAGAAGTCAGGCACCTGTTTTTATTCATGGTGAATCCGGCAGTGGCAAAGAGCTTGCTGCACGACGCATTCATGAAGAAGGCCCTCGGAAAGAGGCTAATTTTGTTCCTGTTAACTGCGGCGCAATACCAGCTGACCTGATGGAGAGCGAATTTTTTGGTCATAAAAAAGGCAGCTTTACCGGTGCTTCTGCCGATAAACAGGGACTATTTCAGGTTGCTAACGGCGGCACATTGTTCCTGGATGAAGTGGCTGAATTACCGCTGCACATGCAAGTTAAATTACTCAGGGCAATTCAGGAAAAAGCAACGCGTGCGATTGGTGAACAGCAGGAAACCGCTGTCGATGTTCGAATACTCAGCGCCAGTCATAAAAACTTGGCCGAGCTGGTTGAGAAAGGTCAATTCAGGCAAGATTTATATTATCGAATTAACGTCATTGAACTAGATATCCCTAGCCTGAGAGAAAGAATCAGTGATATACCTATAATTGCAAAATATTTATTAAAGAAGCTCAGTACCAAGCTTGGTATAACCGAACCTCGTTTAGCGCCTGACGCGATGGATGCCCTGCTCTCATATACATATCCTGGCAATGTGCGTGAATTAGAAAATATCCTTGAACGTGCACTGGCCCTTGCAGAAAACAATAGCATTCAACGCGAAGATCTGAATATACCTGACGCCAACATATCATCAGTACAATCGAATACAGCTGCAGCTGCAAATGGCAACCAGTCTCTTGAGGCGCTAGAAAAACAAGCCATTGTAAATGCGCTTGAAGAAGCGCGCTGGAATAAAACAGCTGCTGCTAAAATTCTTGGCATTACATTACGACAATTACGCTATCGCATGGAAAAAATGAAAATAGAATAATCGATTCGAGTATTCCTATGTAATTTCTTCAGCCTAATTAAGAATATTACTACTCTCTAACAGTCAGAAGATGACAAAATTGTCAAGATGTGACATTTTTGCAACCAGCTATCCTCTGAATTACACCTTTAGATTTCTTAACGTTTTCTTAAGTACTTGATTTATAACAACTCGTCAGTTTTTCTCAGCAATTGGCACAGAGCCTGCTATATATTCATCAACCTAGAAGGTTTTAACAAAGCATAACGCTTAACCCTATTTCGGAGAAACAACATGCAAATAGCTAAAAGAGTTCAGGCCGGTTTTACACTGATCGAATTAATGATCGTTGTAGCGATTATCGGTATTCTGGCATCAATCGCGATTCCTCAGTATCAGGATTTCATTAACAAATCGACTTTTAAAGAAATCACATCAACTGTTGCTGGTGACTACAAAGTAGGTGTAGAGCTTTGTACTCAGGAAACACAAGCATTAACACTTTGCAATAACGGTTATGATGGCCGCTTAGGTGATATCCCTGCAGATCCAGGTCCAATTGACTTTGATCCAGGTTCTGTACCACCTGATGGCAATGATATCACTGGTATCACTGTTGCTCTTGGTGTTATCACTGCAACCGTAGCTACAAGTGGTCGTTATGGTGCAGGTGCTGATGGTCTTATCTATCAGTTAACACCAACTTTGGTTACTGGTACTGGCGGTCGTGTCCTTTGGGAAATGACTGGTGACTGTGGCGCATTATGTGACTAATTAGTCAGGCTACATCATAAAAAAAGAGGGGCTTTTGCCCCTCTTTTTTTTCTTTATCTTTTAAATAAAATACCACTTTTACTTCAAAGAAAATTAGCGAATAATTATATACAAACACTTATCTTAAAAATATCCAACATTTAATAAAAAAATTATAAATTTCTATGACTTAGGCTATTTTTTTAACAAAAAAATCAACTATACTCTTGCATAGCTCAAGGGATAAAAAAAATAATGGCTACAGCACCAAAATTAACAGGCTTGGCACGTAAACTGATTCTGGATGGTCTCATCACAGAAGAAAGTGCAGTTGAAACACAAAAGCAGGCTCAAAAAGAAAAAGTTTCCTTCATTAAGCAACTTGTTGTTAGCAAGGTATTGTCTGCAGAAAAAATTGCCGTTGCCGCATCTCAAGAATTTGGTATTCCATTGATTGATCTTGCCGCCATGGATACCGAAAGCTTTCCTGTCGATATTGTTGATGACAAACTGATCACAAAACATCATGCATTGCCTTTATATAAAAGAGGCAACCGTCTTTATATAGGTATTGCAGACCCTGCCAATCAAATAGCCCTGGAAGAAATAAAGTTTCAAACTGGAACCAACACCGAAGCTATTCTCTGTGAAGTCGACAAACTCGATGCCGTCATTGAAAAAGTTCTTGCCAGCCAGGATACTGGCATGGATGGCTTGATGGATGATGACCTGGATGACGTCGAGTTTTCTGATGAAGATGATAATAAAAAAGAAGACGTAGACACCAGTGATGTTGACGATACCCCCGTTGTACGTTTTGTTAACAAAGTATTCCTTGATGCCATTAATAAAAAAGCTTCGGATTTACATTTCGAACCCTATGAAAAACGTTACCGCGTCAGATTCCGTATCGATGGTATTTTAAGAGAAGTAGCCTCGCCACCGTTAACAATGGCCCCTCGTATTACGGCTCGTATTAAAGTTATGTCTAAAATGGACACAGCTGAAAGACGTGTACCGCAAGATGGCCGAATAAAAATGAATATCTCGAAGACGAGATCTATCGACTTTCGTGTAAACACTTGTCCGACCTTATTTGGTGAAAAAATTGTATTACGTATCCTTGACTCATCCAGCGCACAATTGGGTATCGATGTATTAGGTTACGAAGAAGATCAGAAACAACTTTATCTTGATGCTCTGGCCAATCCATATGGCATGATTCTGGTTACCGGACCGACTGGTAGTGGTAAAACTGTTTCGCTTTATACCGGGCTTAACATCCTTAACACTGAAGATACCAACATCTCGACAGCAGAGGATCCAGTTGAGATTAATCTGGAAGGTATTAATCAGGTCAATGTAAATGCTAAAGTCGGCTTAACGTTTGGTTCGGCTCTTCGTGCATTCTTACGGCAAGATCCGGATATCGTCATGGTTGGTGAGATTCGTGACCTCGAAACCGCCGAGATTGCTATAAAAGCGGCTCAAACCGGTCATATGGTAATGTCCACACTTCATACTAATGACGCTCCTCAAACTTTAGCGCGCCTTGTTAATATGGGTGTTCCACCGTTCAATATTGCTTCAGCCGTTAACTTAATTATTGCTCAACGTCTTGGAAGAAGGCTTTGCAATGAATGTAAGGCAGTTGATGACATCCCTAAAGAAGCACTACTTGAAGAAGGCTTTACAGAAGAAGACATTGCAGAAGGTATGACAATATACAAACCCGTGGGATGCGATCAATGCGATGGTGGTAATAAGGGCCGTGTAGGTATTTATCAAGTCATGCCCGTGTCTGAAGAAATTGGTAGAATCATTATGCAAAACGGTAATGCAATGGATATAGCCGATCAGGCAGAAAAAGATGGCATTGACGATTTACGTCGCTCCGGACTGAAAAAAGTTAAAGCCGGTGTCATGGGATTAAAAGAACTGAACCGCGTTACTAAGGATTAAACTATGGCTAAGAAAAAAGCGGCTAAAAAAGTACAATTTGTCTGGGAAGGGGTCAATAAACAAGGACATAAAATTAAGGGTGAAGAATCAGCATTAAGTGCTGATTTGGTTAAAGCCTTACTACGCAAGCAGGGCGTTATCCCAAAAAAAGTTAAGAAAAAACCTCAGCCCTTACTTGGTGGTGGTGCAAAGAAAATCACTCCAGGTGATATTGCTGTTTTTAGTCGCCAGTTAGCCACGATGATGAAAGCCGGTGTGCCATTAGTACAAGCTTTTGGTATTGTCGGTGAAGGCCACGACAATCCTAGCATGAGAGACCTGATCCTTGAAATTAAGGCCGATGTTGAAGCCGGTGGTACATTTCATCACGCCCTAAAAAAACACCCTTTATACTTTGATGATTTATTTTGTAATCTGGTCGATGCTGGTGAACAAGCCGGCGCCTTAGAAACATTACTAGAAAAAATAGCTACCTATAAAGAAAAGTCTGAATCTCTAAAGGCTAAAATCAAAAAAGCACTGGTATACCCTGTTTCCGTCTTAGTTGTTGCCTTTGCCGTTACCGCCATTCTATTAATGTTCGTAGTACCGGTTTTTGCCGAAATGTTTCAGGGGTTTGGCGCTGATCTTCCAGTTTTCACACAAATGGTTGTTAATTTATCCGATGGCTTTATAGCAAACTGGTATATCATTTTTGGTGTATTAATAGGCACAATCTTTGGTATTAAAACGCTTAAACAAAAATCTGAAGCATTTAATTTATGGTTCGATGGCTTTGTATTAAAAGCGCCTGTAGTCAGCGAGCTAACCAATAAATCTGCAATCGCTCGTTTTTCACGCACCCTTGCTACTATGTTTGCTGCTGGTGTGCCTTTAGTTGAAGCCATGGATTCTGTCGCAGGCGCAGCAGGCAACAGGATTTTTACTAAGGCCATCTTACGTATTCGTGATGATATCGCTGCCGGTCAGCAACTTCAGGTTAGTCTTGCTCAGTCCGGCTTATTCCCAAACATGGTCATTCAAATGGTTGCGATTGGTGAAGAATCTGGCGCACTTGATGATATGTTAAGTAAAGTTGCTGACTACTATGAAGAACAAGTAGACAACGCTGTTGACTCATTAACCGCTCTAATGGAACCAATGATTATGGTTTTCTTAGCGATTGTTATTGGCGGCCTAGTTGTTGCGATGTACCTGCCTATATTCAAGATGGGCGACGCTATCTAAACAAAGGCAAGATACTTACGTGAATATTATTGATTTTTTCCTGCAAAATACGGAAATATTTTATACCTTTGTCACTCTTGTTGGGCTTAGTGTTGGCAGTTTTCTCAATGTCGTTATCTACCGTTTTCCTTTAATGCTGGAAAATGACTGGAAATCACAGTGCAGAGAATTACTGGAACTTGAAGAAAAACCTCAAGAAATTATCACCCTTTCTAAACCCGCCTCCACTTGTCCACAATGCGGACACAAAATTAGAGCGTGGGAAAATATTCCTGTTATCAGTTATCTCCTGCTCAAAGGCAAGTGCAGTGAATGCCAGTCATCAATTTCACTGCAATATCCACTTATTGAAATACTAACTGGTTGTCTGTCACTTGCTGTCGCCATTAAATTTGGTGTTTCATGGCAAACTTTATTTGCACTGATTTTAACCTGGTCATTAGTTTCAATGTCTGTGATTGATATTCACAAACAGATTTTACCAGACGACATTACTTTACCAATACTCTGGCTTGGCTTACTGATCAGCATCTACACTATCTTTACAGATCCCGTTAGCAGCATTATAGGCGCTGCTGCTGGCTATATGATCTTATGGTGCGTCTACCAGTTATTTAAATTACTCACAGGCAAAGAAGGCATGGGCTTTGGTGATTTTAAATTACTTGCATTATTTGGTGCCTGGTTTGGCTGGGAATTACTGCCATTAGTAATCATTCTTTCATCAGCGACTGGCGCAATCATCGGCATCCTGATGATTGTTGTTAAAAAACACGAAAAGAGCACCCCCATTCCGTTTGGTCCTTATCTAGCTATTGCCGGCTGGATCAGCATGATGTGGGGAACACAAATAATGCACTGGTATCTCAGCTAACTCAATGTTAAGAGTTGGTTTAACTGGGGGAATCGGCTGTGGAAAATCAACCGTGGCTAATTTATTTTCAGAGCTCGGAGTTCCTGTCATTGATACTGACATAATTGCCCATCAAATAATGATGCCAGATGGACCCGCTTACCAATCTGTACTCGATAAATTTGGCTATGATTGCCTCTCAGCAGATCAGACAATAGATCGGAAAAAACTTGCCAGTATCGTTTTTAAGTCTAAAGAACAAAAACAACAGCTAGAAAATATCTTACATCCCCTTATCTGGCTTATTGCAGAACAACAGATCAATGACACTAATTACCCCTATTGCGTAGTCGTGGTGCCATTATTGTTTGAAGGGTCACACCAGACAAGATTTAACTCTACCCTGGTCGTTGACTGTGCAGAAGAAGAACAAATAAAAAGAGTTAGCATCAGAGACAGCAGAACAAAAGCTGAAATTTCCGCCATCATGAAGAATCAAATACAGCGTTCTGAACGATTGAGTTTAGCAGATGATATTATCTATAACTTAGATACAAACGATAGCTTACAAACGGATATAGACACGCTGCATCAAAAATACATAAAATTATCACAACAACCGGATAATTAGTTATTGCCAGTAAAACTGGTTTAAGCTATAAACCCACATACAAAAATAAATGAAAAAACTATAGTGAAAGACTACCAAATATATGAGCAGCCAATAAACAAACGCATCAGATCAATGATGCGACTTGACCTATTGTTTGATCAGTTAGCCTATTTCGCTAAGGCAAAAAATGTCTGGGATAACACCAACGCAGTAAATATTATCAATGACATTCTTGAATTTACTAATCGTACCGATATTAAATCGGAAGTAATTAAGGAACTGGAACGACAACAAAGCATTGTTGAATCATTACTCTCTCAGCCCGGCATCAATGAGAAAAAAACACTAAAACTTTTAGAAAACATCAAACAGCTGACAGATGATTTGCATAATATCAGCGGGGCAATTGGGCAGGATTTACAGCAAAACATTATTTTAAATTCCGCCAAACAAAAAAGCATACTACCAGGCAGCTCAGGTAGTTTTGATTCTCCGCTTTATCTTCACTGGATAAATCAACCATCTGCTAACCGGGTTAATCAGCTACTGGAATGGTCATCTTCTTTCATTCATATTAGCAAAGCAATTAAGCTTGCCCTGCAAACAATACGTGACAGTGGTGACAACGCAGAACACATAGCCGAGAACGGTTTCTACCAGGACAATCTGGACTTATCAAAATCATATCAATTAATAAGAGTAGCAATTCCATCAACAGCCGATTACTTTCCAGAAATTAGTGCAGGTAAACATCGTTTCTCTATTAGATTTTTGAGCAACATAGGCTATACATCCAATCCTGAGCAGACTGAGAACGATATTCCTTTTATATTATGTAACTGTTGTTTTTAAAGAACGAGATACATTATAAACTTCTGCACTTTATCTTCAGAAGACAATATCAGCTCCAGTTCCCAGTCTCTTCTGCCAGTTGTACAAATTGGAATAATTACATTAGCATTCCAAGCACCCAACTCTATACGTTCAAATGGAAAGATATTTTTCCCCATATCCATGTCCTTCATCCTGAATTCGATTACTGCACTATTAAGTGAGTTATTTTGATCCTGCAGTTTAATCAAAAACTTTTTCAAAGGCTTAACCTCACCTTCAACTATAACCTTATAAGAATTATTATCAGAAGTTATTTCACAGGGAGCAAGATCGACGCGACATTTTGTTTTTATTGTTTGAGCATTTTCAAGCTGATTATCTTTAGGCTCGATCAAGAAAACATTACCAACGACCACCAGAATTCCGAGCATTACAAACAATATAAACTGATGTTTTTTTTCCATCATTCCCAATTTGCTGAAATAACAGCAACTCCTTTGCCAGCATGTTTTTTAATCACAGGAATATCTTTTTCAGTCATACCGCCTAAGGCATAAACAGGGTAATTATACTTTTTACTTAAGCCAGAGAAACGATCAATACCGAGTTCCACACCCGCATTATGACTGACTGCTGCTTTAACAGGAGATAAAAAGCAATAATCAACATTTAACTTACTTGCGTATGACAATTCTTCATTATTATGACAAGAAACGGATAGTAGTTTATTTTTTTCTATAGGGCGATGTGAATATTTTTTCATTTCATGTCGAGTCAAATGTATTCCATCCGCATCGACTATTTTTAACAAACCAGGATTTCTATTCAAAATAAGCCGAACATTATGCTTCCTGCAGAGTTCTAACATAGCTTTGGCATGAACTATATAAACAGAATCATCATGTTCATGAGCTCTGAACTGAATTATTTTTATGCCTTTTGTAATGCATGATTTTGTTTTTTTTAGTAAATCATCCGGATCAGAATAGTCGCCAGTAATTTGAATCAAATCAGGGAGCTGAAGACGATTAATAATGGCAATATTTGCGACAGGAAACTCACTAGTATTTAAATCAGAAATATCATGCCACTTAATCAGCTGCCCCTCTTTACCGACAGGATCTCCAGAAAAGTCAGTGATCATGAAAACATGTAGGCAAACAGATTTGTCATCATAATTATGATCAATAGTCATTAAATGATCATAACATTGGGTTTTTATGCCAAGCTCTTCTTCTAATTCGCGAGATAACGCTGAAACTATAGCTTCACCAGACTCAATCTTTCCGCCAGGAAATTCCCAAAGGTTAGCCTGATGCACATGACTGGCACGTTTACTGATAAGAACCTGATAATTTGAATTAACGATTACACCGACAGCAACATGGACAACCTTTACTGACATTAGGTTCTGTATTCGGCATTAATTTTTACGTAATCGTAAGAAAGGTCAGAAGTCCAAACTGAAGCGTGATCATGACCAGCCGATAAATCAATCGTTATCAGAATCTCAGCTTTAGACATCACTTGCTGACCAGCTGTTTCTGTATAAGATTTATCACGACCACCTTTACTTACAATACAAACATCATCGAGATAGATAGCCAGCTTATCAATATCAAGACTGTCAATTTCAGCCCGACCAACTGCAGCTAAAATTCTACCCCAGTTAGGATCACTTGCGAATAATGCAGTTTTTACCAAAGGAGAATGAGCCACAGTATAGGCAACCGTTTTTGCATCTTGATAGGACTGCGCATTCAATACTTTTACTTCAACAAATTTTGTTACACCTTCTGCATCTCTCACTATAGCCTGAGCTAGAAATTGCATCGCTTCATTGAGTGCAATCATGAAAGTATTATAATAGCGATGATCTTTTGTATTTATCTCGGCCGCACCGGATTGACCAGTTGCAATCAATACACAACTATCATTAGTAGATGTATCACCATCAACAGTTATGGAATTAAATGACAGCTCAACAGAAGACTTTAAGCAATCACTTAACAAGTCTTTTTGTATATTGGCATCAGTAGCAATATAACTTAGCATTGTTGCCATATTCGGTTTGATCATGCCCGAGCCTTTGGCAATCCCGGTCAAAGTAACTGTAACACCATCAATTTCAAACTGCTTAGAAAAACCTTTTGCAACAGTATCTGTTGTCATTATACCTTGAGCAGCTGTTAACCAAGCATCAGTCTCAAGCGCATCAACTAGTCCGGGCAATGCTTTTTCAAAGCATCTAGTAGGAAGACTTTCACCAATTACACCTGTAGAGAAAGGTAAAACCTGATTAGTATCGCAACCTATAGCAGCAGCAGCATACTCGCAAGTAGTTACCGCATCATGAAAACCAGTTTCGCCAGTACCTGCATTAGCATTACCAGAATTAATCATTAATAATTTAGGGGATGAAATGGCCAGATTTTTTTCTGCAATGATTACGGGAGCAGCTCGAAACCGATTTTGAGTAAATACAGCACTACAGTTAGCATCATTACTTAATTCAATGAGAACGAGATCTGTTAGTGGTTTTTTTTTAATGCCTGATGCACATGCTGCGAGCCGAACACCTCTAACAGGCAATAGTTTATCCGGCGCTTCTAGATTAACCGTCATTGATCAACTTAACTTTCCATGACACTGTTTAAACTTCTTACCTGATCCACACCAACACGGATCATTTCTTCCAAGCTTTTTATTTTCTCTTACGAAAGGCTGAGCTTTATCTTCATCATCAGAATCTGCTACATGAGATAACCCTTCAGACTCCTGACGCCCGAAAATCATATTCTCTTCATGCTGCTGACTTTTCTCCAGCTCTGCAACTTCCGATTCAGTTTGAATTTGTACCTTAGACAAAACAGTTATTACTTCTTGTTTCATCTGATCGAGCATTTGTGAAAACATTTCGTATGATTCACGACGATACTCTTGCTTCGGATTTTTCTGCGCATATCCTCGCAAACCTATACTTTGACGTAAATAATCCATTGCCGCCAGATGATCTTTCCAGTGACTATCTAAAACCTGAAGCATAATATATTTTTCAAAACGCCTAAGAACCTCAGACCCAACAGAGGCTTCTTTATCTTTATACGCCTGAGTTACTGAATCATATGTTTTCTGACGCAATCCATTTTCATCAAGACTATCGTCATCGTCCAGCCATTTTTGTACCGGTAACGCCAGACCAAATTCATTTTCGGTCGCCTCTTCCAGACCTGATATATCCCATAATTCATCAACGCTGCCAGGCGCAACAAACTCACTAAAGACATTTTCTACAATGTCACCACGGATATTAGTTACAATATCACTAACATCATCCTGGTCCATTAATTCATTACGTTGCTCATAAACAACTTTACGCTGGTCATTGGCAACATCATCATATTCAAGCACCTGTTTACGTATATCAAAGTTATGACCTTCAACTTTTCGCTGTGCGTTTTCAATGGCACGGCTAACCCAGGGATGCTCAATCGCCTCTCCCTGTTCCATACCTAATTTTTTCATCATGCCTGCAACTCTGTCAGATGCAAAAATACGCATCAGATCATCATTTAATGACAGATAAAAACGAGAAGAACCAGCATCACCCTGACGCCCTGAACGACCTCGCAACTGATTATCGATACGTCGTGACTCATGACGTTCTGAACCAACCACATGCAAACCACCGGCAGCTAATACCTCTTCATGGCGTAATTTCCAATCAGCTGTTAACTTTTCAACATCTGCCGAATCGCCTTTTTCATTAATCTCAAATTCAAGATTACCGCCAAGCACTATATCCGTACCACGACCAGCCATATTGGTCGCGATCGTGACTGCTCCTGGACGACCTGCCTGTGCAATAATATTCGCTTCTCGCTCATGCTGCTTGGCATTTAAAACTTCATGCTTTATTTTTAACTTGGTTAACAATGAAGATAGTAATTCGGATGCTTCTATTGACGCTGTACCTACAAGTACAGGTTGTGTTCTGGCTACACAATCTTTTACATCTTCAGCAATCGCCATGAACTTTTCTTCATGGGTCAGGTAAACCAAATCAGTATAATCAATTCTGGCAACAGCAACGTTAGTAGGTATAACAAGAACTTCTAGGTTGTAAA
>Ga0316205_10002559_pt1 | contig 18696 bp, 23 predicted proteins | sample 3monthpyrite_MG_FD_204941 | JGI IMG/M metagenome (GOLD analysis project Ga0316205, IMG submission 204941) | Microbial mat bacterial communities from mineral coupon in-situ incubated in ocean water Damariscotta River, Maine, United States -... | ecosystem: Environmental > Aquatic > Marine >... | reverse complement strand
TATCAACAGCTGGTTCTATACCACCAGTCCGCCAATTTCACCATAGCAGGTGACAAACTCTATCGTTCAGTTTGGTAACCTCAGAATGAACTGTAAGTCTCAGGTTGCTGTTGGTCCTGAAAAACTGTTCGATAAAGTATTTAACAGCGATCAGACAGGATGTAGCACAGCTGCAAAGAAATGTAACTGGGTATCTGGCAAACGCATTATGCACCGAGAACAACCATGGGCAGTCTATTCTGGTAATGCAGATACCGGTTTAATTTTCTATCATCTTGCACTTTACTTTACCCAAACTTTCCCTGACCAGTTTGAAATTATTGCATTAGATTGAACAGTTGATCAGCCAGAACCGGTGAAAGGTAATAAAGTAGGTGTTTTACAAGCCATTCGTATTAAAGGCGACTGGAATAAAAATCAGCTAAAGGCTACTAAACTGCTGATGAAGTCACTGCAGTCAGACAAATTTACCAATATTTTAAAATCACACGGTATTCGCAGACCTTAAGTTTCAATGTACCTGCTCCTTTCTGAGCAGGTATTTCCATATATTTATTTCACAGTTAACTGTTTCTTGTCATCATGTTTTTTTATAGCAGCGTAATTAAACGTCTGTCATCGTCTTCTGATCTGCAACATAATATTATTAATGGTATACACGATACTGATCATTAATAATAAACTGGATAAAACAATTAACGCTTCAGCCATGGTTATGCCAAATAATAATTCCGGTGTATAACCACATGCTTCCCACACTTTAAAAACAGACGGCAACCAGCTATCCAGTGCAAACCAGGCAGGCAGCCCTGACTCCATATTACAGTCACCAAAGACAAAGCCTCTTTCAGTGCCCAGAGTCTGATAGGAGCGTTCAAAAAAACCAGCCATCATAATCGTCATCAACACATGTGCTGCCGACAAAAAGAGTTTATATTTAGCCAGCAATAATGCCAGCAGAGAAACGGCTATAACACCCAATAGCCAGATGCGTACATGAATACATAAAACACATGGTAAATAATCAAGTACATACTGATAAAACAGTGCAGACATTTCGAGCCCTAAACCAAAGACAAGCAAAGCCAGCCAGTAATTTTTTGATTCTGAAATCATTAGTATTTTTTTTAACATTCAGTCAACCATCATTATGTTTAATAATAATTAAATCAGATACCTGACTATTGGATGATGCGAAAAGTCAGGTTAATTCTTTTCTGCATCAGTTTTGCGCTTTTAGGTAACTGATGCAACCATTTTTTTTGCGTTAGTCCGCGCATAACAAGCAGACTGCCGTGCGGCAGCACAAAGGATTTTTTTAAAGTCTTGTCTTCTTTATGTTTTAACTGAAAAATTCTTTCCTCACCAAAACTAACAGAAGCAATAACCGGCTCCTCTCCCAGCTCTTCCTCATCATCTGCATGCCAGCCAACACCATCTTTTCCGTCACGGTAACAGTTAGCCAGCACGCTATTAAAACGAACATCTGTTTCATTTTCTATTTTCTGCTTAATTTCATGCAGAATGTCTGACAATGGCATGCCCGAGAGTTCTATACCTGAATACTGATAAGACCTTCCTTCATCGGCATACCATGCACTCAGCCGGGGGACCAGATGCTGCTTCCCATAGATTTGTATAGTGTCCTGAGTCCAGCGAATGCTTTCTGACAATTCTGATAAATAACGATCAGATTCTGAATGACTAAAAAAATGCGGATAAAGCAGCAGATCTGAATCAGGCAGCTCTATTTGATGAGATGTTTCAGCAGTATCAAAAAGATCATCTGTGTTCATAATTCTTTAATTCAAAAACTTTTGATTAACAATTATCAGATACCCGAAACATCAACATTACTGATTTATAAAACAGACATTAACTGTTATTACGAATCGCAGCTTCAATTAACTGAAGTTTCACCTGCCAGTCTTCACTTAAGGTTTTGTTATCTGCCATTAATTCCATCAGACCATAAGCTAACTGGCGGCTTTCTGGCGTCATTTCTTTTAGTTTGCTCAGCATATACATATGCCCGCCTTTTTGGATATCCAGCGTCTTTAGCAGAGCAAATAGTAATAGTGACTGACCTGCATGAGGATCCGCTTTAATAACTTCGTAAACCTGATCTAGCACTTGCTCTGACATAGTAACTCTCTTATGTATATTGTGGACTAATAACCCCTGAATACTTGTTGCTATGCAGTTCAGGCGTATTATAAAAGTATCCGCTTATTATAACGCATATCGTCACGGGGTTTAATGCAGGCTGTCTATTGGCTTGAGATGGCCAAAAGAGTGATAATGAAATACTGCTTCTAGACTCAGGAAAGACCTTGAAAAAAATTGCAATTTTTGCAGATGTACAAAATATATATTACACCACTAGGCAGAGTTACAACCGACAATTTAATTACCGTAAGCTGTGGCAAAATATTAGCCTGCAAGGAAATATAGTCACAGCATTTGCCTATGCCACCGAACGCCATGATGATAAACAAAGGCAGTTTCAGGATGCATTACGACATATTGGATTTAACGTAAAACTAAAACCCTTTATACAGCGAAGTGATGGTTCAGCTAAAGGTGACTGGGATGTTGGTATTACAATTGATGTGCTTGACTGTGCACCAGAGGTTGACACAATCGTCTTGTTGTCTGGGGACGGAGATTTTGATGTACTCCTGGATAAAGTAAATAATGATCATCAGGTCAGTACAGAAGTGTATGGGGTACCCTCGCTTACCGCCGTTTCTTTAATAAAATCTGCCAGCCACTACCATCCGATAGATAATAATTTATTGCTTTAATACCAAACTAAGGACTACTTTCTAAAATCAGTTTCCAGTGCATCTACAATCGATTTGATCACATCGATAAACTGATTGACGCCTGCCTGATCCTCATGCTTTCTGCGATCATTCATATCTGAAAGAGCAATATTATATGCAGCATGATAATTACCTTTGGTAACAAACTCCTGAATATGCTGCTTTTCAGCTTCTATATTCATCATAAACCTGCCTTATTTGTCAGATAAAACCTGTAGCATGATTATATCAGTTGCAGATTTTATACTTTATGATTGAAATCATTTTTTAGCGTATTAACACTGAAATGGATCAGTCTTCTGCTGTGTGTTTTGAATAACTCTCGCGATCCATATCGATAACTTCCGCTGTCATTACCGCAGCCTCAATTGATAAATCCTGTAAGGCTTTAATAATAGAAGCTGTTAACTGCTTCTTTGTTTCTGTTGTTCTGCCAGCATGAATCCGACACTGAACATGTATAAAACCTTCTCCTTCTAACCCCAGATGATAGACAGTAATTGGCACTGCCCGAACTTTAATATTTTGTGGTGCGAACATGCCGCTCTCTTCCGCCACAACAAAGATGGCATCAGCCATCAGCTTCGCACCCTGAGAACTGATAATGTCGTCTGCATATTCAATAATTATGTGCGGCATATCTCATCCTGAACAAAAAAAGCAAAACCTGACATTTATGTTAAGCATTATTGAGGAAACAAGCGGTTAAAATTATTTCTGGCAATGTCTGCAGCTACACCAGCTGGTAATTGATTCAGCCAGCTTGTTGTATCTTCAACCGTTTCCGGTAAATTTGCCCAGCGTCTTGGTTTGTATGTATCTGAACCCACAAGAAACCGCTGCCTGTATTTAATTAAAAATGATTTCCATTCATCAGTGAGCAATTCACCATCTTCCAGCATGCCTTCACGCAAAGATAATTCCAGATAAAATCGCGGATATTTCTCCACTAAATTCCGCAATTGTTTTACCGGCACATTAAATCCGGCATGCGCCCAGATAATATTGATATCAGATGCTTTATTTAAAAATATTTGAATACCAGCAAGATCTGTATGTGGATGCAAAACCAGTTCTCGCTGACGCGCCAGCGTTATCATAGCTTCAACAGGTTTTGATTTTACATCTTCTCCATAAATGTGAAATTCACCAAATCCGCGGTATGGCACTTTTGATAGATGCGATTCCAAATAAGCTTGAAGTTCAGGATCTTTGAACCAAAAATAGCGATGCCTCCAGCTTTTATATGGTCTGAGCATCGGCACGACAATTTCAGGATCTGCCAGATAGAGTTTCTCTGCACCTTCTGTTGGTGTTGCAGAAACAAGTGCTCGCTTTATATTTTGCTCTTTTAGTAGCTCTACGGCCTGCTCCGCAGACAGCATACTCCAGACATCTTCATCATAATGAATATGCCCGTCATGAGTAATAATTTCACTGGCAATAACATTTGAAAACACAAAGAAGTGAAACAGAAAGATCAGCTTTATTAATTGACAAATTCTACCCATAAAACACCTATTCATCTAATAGCATAATGGTTGTTTCTGCTGTGGCCTTATCAATCTCAACCAGCACCACACAATATTCAGGTATTTCATCTGCAGGCGACGGATCATCTGCACAATTGCAGCCGGCAATAATACCAGTGAAATACACACCCGCTTTAATGATGATTGAAGCAACATCATCGCTTTTGTTAATGATAATAGATTTAATACTACTATCTAATGCATAACTGCTTGAGGTAATGGCTTGCTGAAGTGGCAACTGCTCTACCGTCATGGCATCTATGCGTGCTTTCATCTTTGTATCAAACTCGGGCCGCCCCCATGAATGAAGTACTTCTTGTAAGATCATCATGAAATACATTTTATGCCTATTTTTGAAGCGTGTAAAAAGCCCACCCGAATTCAAACACTAGCGATTTGATCGAAATCAAACAATGCCAGCAAAAGTTAACGTTTTGTTAAAAATTCACCATATATAGACATATATCATTGTTTTATACCTCTTTACTACTATATATAGTAGTAACACCGTAGCGGAGAAATAACATGCTGGATTATCTATATCGACTTGTTACAGGCTTTGAACGGGAACACGGAATGCGCCCTAACATACTTTATATTAACCCTGATCATTGCGAGCATCTGAAATCATCATTTGATGAACGATTCTCTATGGGTGACATCATGAGAATGTTAAAGATGGAAGTAATTGTAGACGCGGCAAGTGTACATCCTCACGTCTGCTGGACACATGCAGCTGATAAGGACGCTTCTTAATAACTGAATAAGCCTGCAGCTTGATGCAGGCTTACAACACTATATTTTTGAGCCCTTTATACAGAGGCTGAGATTCGATTTATTTTTCAAAAAAACTTCAACTATCAAAAATCAACTATTTAAATTATTGCTTCTATTTTCTTCACCAGTCTGTACTACCTCCGTCTATCCTGTTTTATGTTATTTCTCATGGCAAGTCATGCAGAGCTCTGACTTATCCAGCGATCTGCGTAATAAACTCGGGTATTGTGGACTCTGATTGTGCACATCATGACAGGTTGCACATTCAACCCATATGGGACCATTACCCCCTGGGCGAAAAAAAACAAGCTTGCGTTCAGGACCAAAGTGACAGTTAAAACAGAAATCCCCTGACGTTTCCACCTCTTGATGCCTCCATTCAACACTAACGGGGTGATCGTCTGACAGATCGACACCTAAATCTCGCGGACCAGACATGTGAGTGATTCCGCTTTTGCCACCAAAGCTATCTATCGCAACAGATCCATCATGACATGAGAGACAAAGCTTGGACGGACCACGAGGCTGTACGGGCGCTACTTGCAGTGTAGGGCTGCTATAGAGAGTGTAACTGGAGCTGGTGAGTTGATGATTCCATAAAGGCGCATCTTGAACAGTGGTATTTGAATTGTGAGGCGTATGACAAGATTTACATATTTCACCACCCGACCAGCCCTGTGACGAAAAATCATGGGCCGAGCCTACGATCCCTGCTCTGGCGCAAAGCGCAGCAAGCATTAGCAGTAGTGCAGTCAGAGTTCTTAGAGTAGCCAGCAAATTCACCGCAGTCCTTGCCTCCCTAGTGAAGTCCACTTATCCAGAGTATACCCCTGATAATTACAAGGTATAGTTATCTTAAATCAAAAACAGAGACATTTACACAGAACTGAATTTTGAGAGCGGGCTCAGAACACAATTTTTCTCTTTAACAACAAATTAAATAATTCCACTAAGCAGACCTTGCACCAGTGATACGCATCTGCGTATAGTGTTCTCAATTGTTTTATTAAGACAGGACGCCAGAAGCATGCAAAATGAAATGATTACCGTACGTGCAACAGAAAACGAACAAACGCTTGATGTGCTCGTTTATAGTAAAAGCGAGCGAAAGATAGAAGTGATGGTTGGTGAAGGTATCCATAGTATAAAATGCACCCTCACCCCAACCGCTAATGGCTGCGCCTATGCCGGTGATGTGATGGGACGAGAACTGGTATACGAGAGATCACCTGAACAGGTGCATGAAGATATTGAAAGCGCTAAACCATCGACAAGACAACGATAGTATAGCGCTGCTGGACTAATATTTAGTCTGGCATCTCGACATTATGATAAACATCCTGCACGTCATCATTATCATTTAACAGTTCGAGAAACTTCTCAAACATTTCCACATCATCCCCGCTGAGGGTACATTCAGTCTGAGGAATGAAGGTAATCGTATCGACCTCATACTCAATATCGCCCAGTATTTCACTCAGAGCCGTACTCGCCTTGTTATATTCCGTGTGTGGAGCAAGCACAGTGATCATACCATCTTCTGACTCAACGTCAGTGATGTCGACATCTTTGTCTAACAGCGCTTCCAGAATATCATCAGCATTATCACCTTTAAAAACAAACACGGCACTGTGATCAAACATATGCGCGACTGCACCAGGAGCAGCAATTTTAGCCTTGGTCTTGGTAAAGCAAACACGAACATCATTAAAGGTACGCGTATTATTATCTGTCAGGCAGTCAACAATCACATTGCATCCCCCCGGTCCAAAGCCTTCATAACGCGCCAGAACAAAATCTTCTCCGGCTCCACCTTCTGCTTTGGTGATTGCTTTTTCAATAACGTGAGCCGGTACCTGATCTTTTTTGGCATTATCAATTAAACGACGCAGAGACAGGTTACCATTAGGGTCAGTACCACCGTTTTTAGCGCAAACGTAAATTTCACGACCATATTTAGAATAAACCTTGGCTTTAGCGTCAGACGTTTTAGCCATGGATTCTTTACGATTTTGGTAAGCTCTTCCCATAAAAATGCACTCTGATCAGTCAATTAATGTAGTAATCGGGTAATTTTACTAAAGATACGCAGATGACGCACATGTAATTTGAGGCATGTTATTGGGAAACACTCAAATTTATGCACTATTTTCAATTATTCTAATTCTTTATATAGTTTTCACGGTCTTTGTAAGGTACTTGTACCGCATTCAGTAATTTGTTCTTAATATCTTTTAAATAATTATCCATAAAATGATTTTCTACACTCGCATGTTCTATATTTAACCAGAAACTACCCGGAAGCGTGCGTGATGCATCATGCTCATTCAGATATACATATTTATTACCCTGTAAAAGTATCACTTCAGATTTAAAATGTGTGTATCTGCCATGCGTTGAATCAAGCAAAGTAACAGGCGGAACCAGTGGCACCAGATCATTTTCATTAACCACGCGAAGCATTGGCAAAAACTGGTATTTTTGAGCGCCTTTTTTGTTAGTAAATTTAGGTTGTCCAAAATTAACCGAATGTTTGATCGTAAAACCTTCTTCATGGAGGTTGATCATCAGCAGTGAAGCAATGGCAGCCCCTAATGAATGACCAGTTACTTTAACTGCGTAATTTTTGTTTAATCTTGGCAGGATATCATCCAAAATTTTAGCTGTATCCCTGTCAAACCCTTTATGTACATAAATACCCAGCTTTTTATTTTTTGTCGGAATATATTCTGCATCTTGTTTAAAATTTTTCAGATTACTGGTACCACGTATGGAAATAATATGCAGTTTTTCATCATGAAAAGTTTCAATAAAATATTGAATATCCGTTTTCGGAAGTGAGACAACTGATACTGTTTTCGGGTACTTTTTCTTAATGACTTCGGGCTTCTCATATGCAGCTTTTGCCCTCTCCGCATACGATAAAATATCATCAAAATTTATTGTTACTGCCTCTGCATCCTGAGTTCCATATCCCGATGTACACGCAGTAAACACCAATGAAAATGCAACAACTGTCAGTTGAAATAAATAATTAATAATTTTCTTCATATCATGCTCTATGCAAACTGATTTATATACTTTTTCAAGTAGCTTCATATTATTCAAGTATATTTATTTTTTTCTCCACATTACCTCTCTCAGCAAGTCGTATAATCAGAAAAATTGTATTTTTAATAAGCCCGGGACTCATAAACAGTTTTCCAATCAGCGTCATTTTATTATCCATACGCTCAATTTCTAACGCTTTGTTTCCAGTCGAGGCGTATAACAATGCAAACTCCCAGGCCCGGTCACGAGCAAAAGCCATTCCGGTGTCGGCCAGCCTTTCATCAAGATTACCTGCAATGTTATCGAGCACACCAAATAATGGCCAGATACTGGCAAGGTCATTTTCAACCTCATCAACCAGAGCGGAGAGTACATCATTAATTTTTTCAAAATCAGATTTTAATAAAGGCATTTCATTTTCTGCTACTGCTTGCGCAGCCGCAATACCCAGATCAAGATTGATATGAGCATTCATCCCGATCATTAAATGATGCAGTACAATATGAAACCAGTTTTCGGTCAAATCGAAAGCCAGTTTCCAGACTTTTGTCACAGGTTGTTTTTTATTATACTGCTCAAAAGCATCAAGATAGCGGTTAGCAAAAATCACATCGAGTCGCTCCATTCGCTCGCCGTCTTCAAAATAACCCGATTCAATACCCTCTTTGACTTTAATAGTTACTTTACGATACAAGGCCGCAAAATAACCGGTACGTTTCCCGTGTAACTTAGACCAGTCTATAATTTTATCTAACGATGAAATAACACCGTCAATCGTCTCAGCACTTAGGCCGGTTAACAACTCTGGATTATTATTTTCCATAATCTTCCCTGTTAATACTGTTTAGTTTAACAATCTTTTAGTGAATGACAGGTTTCTGTGTTTGTTGGTAAAATTCCTGCATAAGATCTTTTACAGGCTGAGGATAATTCAGTCTCTCCATTTCAGACATACCTTCTTTAAAAAAATCAGGTGCATCCATCGGGATAGCTTTTATCAAATCTGGAAAGACCTCATGCATGACTTCAAGATCATGTGTTCGGGTTGCGACAATACCTCTGTTCATATTTAATGCACGCCATGGACGCCCCGGATCTGTAATATCAAGATCATGCTGAATAACATCACTACAGGCATGCGCAACCTGATTCATGAATGTCGACAATTGTAACAAAGATACTTTATCTTCAACCTGATTAGCCATGTCAGCCAGTCCGTCAACCACCGACTGAATATTACTCAGCTTTCCCTTGTGCTTAATAACCCAGTTAGCGAGGAACATCGCGACCTGTTCAACTTCAAATTTATACGACTCCAGGTCACTGGCCATTAATTTATAAACAAGGTTATCAATCATCGATAAACCCTGAATACCAATATCCGATATTTCATCTTCCGACAGAACAGTGTTTCTCTTATTGACAGCAATCACTACTTCGAAGACCTGCTGCAGACCATCAATAAGACTGAATACTTCAAAATCTGAACAACCATCATCACGTTTTAATGTCTCTTTTAATCTATCAATGGTTTTTTTGGCTTCGGTTACAGAACTAAACATGCTCACCCTGATTAAATTTAATAATTATCTACCTGACAGTTTACCACAAGACAACAAACCCCCACTTATTGCTTAAATTTTAATAAAGTGATTTTCTAATTTATCCTCTAACTGCCCTGGGCATCTATTTTCTTAAGGGAAACACCTTATAAAATATCTTTACATCAACTAATTATAAAAATATTTAAAGCAATACATTGCAATGACCGTTCATCTGCGTTAATTTTTTCAGTGTTAATAATAATTAAAATATAACAGGGAAAAAATATGACTAAAATAAAAAAAAGGCTTATCAAAAAATCTGCTTCACTTCATGTCCTGATGGCCGCAAGTTTACTTTCTATATCAATACTACCAACTCAGGTATCCGCTTCTCATAAAGATAACAATGCTGAGAACGAACGGGCTTACAAAGCATATAAACTAAGAACACGTGCGGCATTACGAAACCTGTTTGAACCACTACCAGAACACCCTGATAACGGTGATGAAAACAGTCTTGCTAATCATATCAACAGCTACTCTAAAGGATTGCCTCATAATCAATATGGCGAAGTGGATGAAAGCGCTTATCAGCTCATGCTAAACGCACTTTCTAGCGGTAAAGGCGATGACTTTGAAGAGATTCCAAAAGGCGTATCCAATGGTTACGGTTTAAGAAACCCTCAGGCTGCCTATACTTTTTTAACCGAAGGAAAAGACCCGCACTCATTCACCATGCCAGCTGCCCCTGCTTTTAGTAGTGCATGGCAGGCAGCTGAAGCCACTGAAGTTTTATGGCAGGCTGTTACGCGTGATGTACCTTACTCAGAATACGACAACAGCGATTTGATTGCAGAAGCCACAGCAGACATGGATAGCATGTCTGATTTCCGTGGTCCGACTGATAATGGCAACGTTACTACACAAACTTTATTCAGAGGTGTTGCGCCGGGAGAAACAACAGGTCCTTATATTTCTCAGTTTTTATTAATGCCTGTTCCTTATGGTGCCACTAAAATTGAGCAAAAATATAAAGTACCGGTTGCTGGTAATGATCACTTAACCAACTACGCTGAATGGCTACACATTCAGCAAGGTGGTAAGCCCACAGGCATTACAACTGCCACTTATGAAACAGACGGTCGTTATCTTTATAACGGACGCGCAATGGCACAATATGTATTAAAAGATTTTGTGAACATGGCGTATTTAAATGCTGCACAAATCATGCGTAACTTTGGATCTGCTGCATATGACGTTAACGACCCGTATCAGGACACAAGCTCACAGGCACGCAGCCCTTTATTTGGTAATAACCACGCGGTTGATTTGCTGTCTCGTGTATCAATGAGTTCACAAAATGTTGCCTGGTATCAAAAATGGCTGGTGCATCGCCGTGCAAGACCGGAAGTGTTTTATGGTCGTGTACATAACCATTTAACAGAAGCGGCCATTGATTACCCAATTCACGATGATGCATTGTCATCTCCTGCACTGGAAAAAGCTTTTACAGCCAATGGTACTTACCTGCTTCCAACCGCTACACCTAAAGGCAGTCCGTTACATCCGACCTACCCTGCGGGACATTCTGTAATGGCAGGTGCTGCAGTAACGATGTTAAAAGCTTTCTTTAACGGTGATCTTGTGATTCCAGATCCGGTCATGACCAGTGCAGATGGTAAAAGCCTGGTGCCATATACAGGTCCTGCTTTAACCATTGAAGGTGAGTTAAATAAACTGGCCAGCAATATCTCACTGGGTCGTGATATTGCCGGTGTGCATTATCGTACAGATGGTGATTTTGGTATTGCTCTGGGTGAACGTTTTGCCATTTCAGTGTTACGTGAACTGGTTAAAACCTACAGCGAAGACTTTGCAGGCTTTAGCTTTAATAGATTTGATGGCACTGCGATCACTGTTAGAAAATAACCTGATGTAAAAACAAAAAAGGCCGGTCAGTTAAATAACTGACCGGCCTTTTTTATCTGTCCGCTTTATGAATTATTACAGACTATTAATCACCGCATTCAACGTAGCACTTGGTCGCATCACCTGTGATACTTTGCTTTTATCCGGGCAATAATAGCCACCCAGATCTGCCGGCTTACCCTGCACTGCATTTAATTCATCAACAATTTTTGACTCATTAACACTCAGTTGTTCAGCCAGCGGTGCAAACATAGATTTAAGATCACTGTCATCACTCTGTTCAGCTAAAGCCTGTGCCCAGTACAGTGCCAGATAAAAATGACTGCCTCGGGTATCCAGCTCACCGACTTTGCGTGATGGCGATTTATTATTGTTTAAAAAATCACTGTTGGCTTGATCAAGCGCCGCAGCCAGTACTTTTGCTTTAGTACTGTCTGTTTTAATAGCGAGATCTTCAATCGAAACAGCCAGCGCTAAAAACTCACCAAGTGAATCCCAGCGTAAATGATTTTCTTCAACAACCTGCTGCACGTGTTTTGGTGCTGAACCGCCAGCGCCTGTCTCAAATAAACCACCACCTGCCAGCAACGGAACAATTGATAACATTTTTGCACTGGTGCCCAGTTCTAAAATCGGGAAAAGATCTGTTAAGTAATCACGCAAAACATTACCTGTTACTGAAATGGTATCCTTACCAGCTTTAACGCGCTCCAGCGTATACTCAGTGGCTGCAAAAGGTGCCATGATCTGAATATCCAGCCCAGCCGTTTCATGATTTTTAATATAAGTTTCTACCTTTTTGATCAGATTAGCATCATGTGCCCGGTCTTCATCCAGCCAGAAAATGGCAGGCTGACCAGTTAAGGTTGCCCGTGTCACTGCCAGCTTTACCCAGTCCTGTATTGGCAAATCTTTAGTCTGACACATTCGCCAGATATCTCCTTTCTCAACCGCATGTTCTAACAATACATTACCTGCAGCATCCGTAACGCAAACGGTACCTGCTGCTGCAATTTCAAATGTCTTGTCGTGAGAGCCATACTCTTCAGCTTTTTGCGCCATCAAACCAACGTTACTGACGTTACCCATCGTCGTGACATCAAACGCGCCATGCTCTTTACAAAAGTCAATTGTTGCCTGATATACACCTGCATAGTTACGATCAGGAATCATCGCTTTGGTGTCTTTTAACTTCCCATCCGGTCCCCACATCTGACCTGAAGAACGAATTGCTGCCGGCATTGATGCATCAATAATCACATCACTCGGCACATGTAAATTAGTAATACCTTTATCTGAATTCACCATCGCCAGTTCAGGGCGTGTTTTGTAAACAGCCTGTAAATCAGCTTCAATCGCCTCACGTTCTGCAGCTGGTAAATCAGCTATTTTTGCATAGACATCACCCAGCCCATTTTTTGTATCAACGCCCAGTTTTTCAAACGTTGTTGCGTATTTTTCAAACACATCTTTATAATACACAGTAACGGCATGACCAAAAATAATCGGATCAGATACTTTCATCATGGTTGCTTTCATATGTAAGGACAACAACACATCTTCTTCTTTTGCTTCCTGAGTAGATTGCTCAAAGAATGCGCGCAGTTTGTTCACACTCATGACCGACGCATCAATCACTTCGCCATCGATTACTGAGAGGTTATCTTTTAATACCTGAATTGAACCACCTTCTGTTGTCAGCTCAATTTTCAAATTAGTCGCCGAATCAATGACTACTGATTTTTCACTGCCATAGAAATCACCGTCTTCCATTGAAGCGACATGAGATTTTGAATCAGCTGACCATGCTCCCATCGAATGTGGGTGCTTTTTTGCATATTCTTTAACAGGGCCTGCGACACGACGGTCCGAGTTACCTTCTCTCAGAACCGGATTAACTGCACTGCCCAGTACTTTGGCATAACGCGCTTTAATTTCTTTTTCAGCAGCAGTTGATGCATCTTCCGGATAATCAGGAATGTCATAACCCAGCTCCTGCAACTCTTTGATTGCAGCCGTAAGCTGTGGAATTGACGCACTAATATTGGGCAATTTAATGATATTGGCATCCGGCGTTTTTGCCAGTTCACCAAGCTCAGTTAAGGCATCACTTATTTTCTGCTCTGCACTAAGGTTGTCCGGAAAATTAGCTAAGATACGGCCTGATAGAGAGATATCACGAGTTTCCACTTCAATGCCAGCGGCTTTGGTAAAAGCCTGTACCATAGGTAAAAAGGAATAAGTCGCTAAAGCGGGCGCTTCATCAGTCTCGGTATAGATAATCTTAGAACTGGGCATTATTAATATCTCTAAAAAGTGTCATTGGCGGGCCTATCCCGCAAGAATCACGTATTATATTTCATATCGGGCACAGGTTCACGCACGAAAAAACACCAAACGAGCCTAATGGAAATATATTATGAATAATGATGACTACATACCCATCGAATGCGGTCTGCACAGTGAGTACGAACTCGCCATCATGCATCAGACAAAACTCAGGCTGACATGGAAAAACAAGAGTAATGAGGAACAAATAGAAACTATTCTGCCGATTGATTTAATTGTTAACAACAAACAAGAATATCTGAAGATATTGTCAGCAAATAACAAGGTCAGAGAAATCAGACTGGATAAGATCATCACTTATACCCCTGAAAAACAGCGTTACTAAATCTGGCAGCACTGCCCATACACTCTTAACCAGTATTTACTGTTATGCTAACTGATTCATCCCGAAGGCTATACTTACACCTGAAAACACGCTGGTTTAATTCACTTTAAATAAAATAACTAAAAAAAGTTTGTTCTATGCCAACTATCAGTGCAAGATTATCCACTATATTAAAATTTAATCTGCTGATGGTAATGGATAGTACGATGGCAACAAACGAATCACTTTTAAAGAAATTAAAAAGACTCTACACCCAGCTGTTTAATATTTCTCTGTATAACCGGACAGTTCATTATCATTCTGATACTGACAGTGAACACCATGAATTTGGTGAAACCCTGCACGATTTCATTGATGAAATTATTATTGATATCAGCAAGACAGATAGCACCATCACTCAGGTTCAATTGATATCAACTCAGACTGAACTGAATACTGATTTATCTGCGCCAACAATAACAGAGATCGACCCGAACAAAGAAACTCCAGCTGCCGACGGGCTGTCATTATATTTTAAAAATAACAAGGCACTGGAATCGGACCCACCCATGGCTGCAAGATTACGCCGGCGAATATGGGAGCATGTGCATTCCGCCCACAGGCTGGCACGAAGTGGTGACGGTCATACTGCAAAAATACATGCCGATATTTCTATTGAAGCGATGAAAACACTGTCGCATTATGTATCAGCCAGTGAATTTAATACATTTGCCATCATGATGAATCAGCAAATGCACAATCAATTCAACACTGTAATCAATATAAATAAAACAAACCCATAAGGAGAAATAATTTAGCGTATTATTATATTATTTATCTTCTTAAAACCAGCGATCCGGTTTGTAACTTTCTGCCACTCAATTGTAACTACTCTTTTCCTGTTAATGAAAACTGCTATAGTTCTGTCACTATAACTTTAAAAAATATAACTCGCAGGAGAACACATGTCTCACACACCACAAATGTCCTGGGCGGGCATCGGCACCCGGTTTCTGATTGCATTAATTATTGTCTTTGCCAGCTATAACCCGAGCGGCTATTCATTCATTGACTGGGCCCTGAAAACTGACTCCGGCAACATTGTTTTCAAAATATTAGTCGGTGTTATTCTTATCATTGGCTGGGCCATTTACATCCGCGCGACCAGACGGTCTTTAGGCATGATTGGCGTTGTGCTGGCGATAGCGTTTTTTAGTGCTTCGCTCTGGCTATTGATTGATCTGAATATCATTCCTGCCAATTCTGTCAGCGCTGTTTCTTATATTATTTTATTTATCATAGGCTGCCTGCTGGCGACCGGAATGTGCTGGTCACATATTCGTCGTCGTATCAGTGGTCAGGTTGATGTGGACGAAACAGATCACTAATTTCTAAGTCTTAAATTAAGGAGCTGAGAATATCAGCTCCTGAGACAGTCGATAGTTCTTGTTGTTATGATTTACCAGACGAGCGCTTTATCTACAGCCTGCTTTACAACGTCCTGCGCGATCGTATTCCATAACTCGACCACTTAATGGAACCCGTACAGGCACCTTAGTCGCTTTGATAAATGTATGAGTACGGGTACCTTTTATTACTTTTCCATTTTTAGTCGCCGCTTCATTCGCATGGGAAGCAATCACTTCTCTGGGCTTGAGTAATTCATTTACAACATAAGCGGCTTCCTTAGGACCATTGGTATAAGTACCGCCAATATTCATCACTGCAAGCTTGGCACCATAGTGTTTTCTTACGACAGTTTCCTGTTCAGCAGTTATACCGGTATCGCCTGACAGATAGACCACCAGCCCGTTTGAAAACGTCAGCACATAACCCGTTGGCGGGCCTGCATAACCGGTTAAACCTGCAGCATGCATCATATCCCCGAGCTGACCACCAATCATGCCAGCAGCAATACCATTGGAATGAACTGCAGGCACAGTGGTAATTTTAACGCCCCCGACTTTAGCCTCACCGCCAAAACGCACCAGCTGCGAGTCTTTGGGATCACCACCCAGTGATTTTAATTTACTGGCAAAAAAACTAGGCATCTCACTACCGGTAATGATTTTAGCTTTTTTTGCCAGTGCAATATTGACTGCATTGGTATTGGGCAAATCATTGACCGACGCTTTTGGTTTACCACATTCAGCTTCATTTACAGTCTTAATGTGATATGAGCCGACATGGTCCCCATGCATATGGCTCACGAGTACAGCATCAATTTTTCCTAGTCGCGGATCATTTGCGCCTGCCACAGTCAGTCCGGCATCATACAGTAACCTCGTGCCGTCCGGATCCTCAAAAATTAATGCTCTGTCACGCGCACAAAACTCACCATCATGACTGCCAAGCGGTGTCACTTTTACAGTACCGGCATAAGCCGAAGCAGCGCTCACACATAACAAGGTAACAAAAAAAATTGTTTGAAATAATTTAGAGAAAACGGTTAACTTCATTGTCAGATACTCCAGTAATAATTACAGTCATTTTTCAATTGAAACCACGCCACGACATTTTGGAAATGCACGACAGCCCCAGAATTCTTTACCAACATTACCACCTTTTTTAGATGATCGCCTCACCATCGGCTCATTACATTCAGGACAAAGCGTCACGTCGCTTGCAATATCTTGGTTTAACGATATCTCTTTCTCAATCTGCATTGTAGCTTTGCATTTAGGATAATCTGAACACCCCCAAAAAACCTTACCTTTCTTATCACCTTTTTTTGCAACACGCTGTACCATGGGTTTGCCGCAGTCAGGGCATTCAGGTTCATTTTTTAAGCTGTCGTTTGCTTTATCAGCCCCCTCTTGCAGAGCCAGCTCAATAGTTCCCTTACATTTCGGATATGATTTACAACCCAAAAATGCCTTACCAGCATTCTTGCCTTTTTTTACCACACGCTCAACCATCTGACCGGAGCAAAGCGGACACAAAGGCGCCTGATCGTCATCACTCACTGAAGATACTCTGCTATCATCTTCAAGATTAACAGCAAACTTCTTATTATAATCAGTCGTTAATGGCTGGTGACTAAAAGCCAGTGTTTCTGCAAAACTTCTCAAGCTCTCTTTAGATATAACTTTTGCAATACTAACCATGGAATTCAAAGCAGAATCATCGTCTATATCGTCTTTAAAATAGACAGAAAATTTGTCCAATTTCATAACAGCACTGCAATCAAATACACCCTTGAGAGGTTTTGTCAGTATTGCTTCAGGTGATATTAGTACGATATTACGATAACTTGGTTTTAATGAAACACCGAGTCGTTTCGGAAACAAGTTATTATCAGCTAAAAACTTGTCCAGTAATTTTATGTGGCGCTCATTCTGTGAAATGGGTGACGGTATAGGGTGAGGATTGTCATTGTAGAAATACGAAAAATCGCCATCATCGGAAATCGAAACCCCAGATGAAAAGTTTTTTGATTCGATGACATAAATATCCATCATGCGTCCGATCAGTAAATGATCTATCTGCGCCACTTTGCCTTTATGTTCAATCCGAAGATCGTGAATTAATGCCCAGTTTTTTGAATCTTTAAAATCTAGATCAAGGTAAGCAGCAGATGTTTTCTCACCTTTATCACCGGAACGCAGGCATTTTAACTCTCGCTCTATTAAACGCTTTTTATCTTCAGACAGGTCTCTTTCCAGAAGATCTGTTAAATAATCAACCTGCTCCTGATTTTTATCTTTTTCTTTTATAAGCATTTATGAACTCTAAATTCATTAAACTACGATTTCAATTCCGGCATTTCTTTAATAAACACATCGTGTTTACTGTATGGAATTTCTATACCACTGGCATTAAATCGTTTATAGATGGTTGTATTAAGCGCATCAAGCACTCGTCCACGCAGTTCAGGATTTTCAATCCAGACCAGCAAATCAATATCCAGACTGGAAGCACCAAAACTTCGAAAACGAACTCTGGGCTCAGGGTCTTCACATACCTGCACCTCTTCGGTAGCTACCTCCATCAGTATATTTTTCACCTGATCAATATCTGAACCGTATGCCACACCAACAGCCACACGGACGCGAAACTTTTCATGCGGCCCTCCTGATTCATTACTAATGCGAGTATTTCCCATCACTGCGTTAGGAATTGTAATCTCAACGTCATCTCTGGTAAGTAAACGTGTACTACGAATACCGATATGCGTCACTTTTCCGCGCTCACCACTGTCAAGCACAACATAATCATTAATTTTGTAAGGACCGTCGGCAAGAATAAACACGCCGGAAAATAAATTAGCCAGTGTATCCTTTGCTGCAAAACCAATCGCGATACCGGCAATACCCGCTGATGCCAGCCATGCAGTCATATCGACATTCCATGAGCGGAAAATCAGATAGATAGCGAAAATT
>Ga0316205_10002558_pt1 | contig 18696 bp, 19 predicted proteins | sample 3monthpyrite_MG_FD_204941 | JGI IMG/M metagenome (GOLD analysis project Ga0316205, IMG submission 204941) | Microbial mat bacterial communities from mineral coupon in-situ incubated in ocean water Damariscotta River, Maine, United States -... | ecosystem: Environmental > Aquatic > Marine >... | reverse complement strand
AATTTATATACTTGGCCATTTTTATATGAATTACTTAATCGCAACCCTGCTCATAAAGTTTCACTGGTGAAACATTTATCTGAATAAAATCACATAAATCAACATTCGTGAAAAATATTTAGTGTGGGGTTCACATTAAATAAAATTAGTGTGCTAGACTAAACCCAATCGGCAGGTGATGCCATAACGTTGAAACCTCTTTTATTAAGAGGGACACATAACTTCAAACTTTCATTCTGAAAGTAGGTTGTGTGTGAGTTATGGCACGTATGTCGTTATCTTCTGACATACACCCCATTTATTTTTCAACGTTATTAATATTGAAAGGGGATACTTGTGTCAGCAAAAATACTTTATATCGACATGGATGATGTTGTAGCTGCTTTTCGAACTGGTTTTTATCTACAACTTCATAAATACCCAAATGTATTATTTCCTCAAGGTGAAGTTGGTTTTTTCGAAAATTTAGAACCCATATGTGGCGCAATTGATGCGGTAAATCAGTTACGTAAAAATAACATCTTTGATGTTTATATTTTAACCGCGCCCTCGATACGCAACCCACATTCTTATACTGAAAAAAGACTTTGGGTGGAGAAGTATTTTGATTATGACTTCACCGACAAATTAATTATTTGCTCGAATAAAGCATTGTTGAAAGGTGGTTTTCTTATTGATGACAATGTAAATGGTAAAGGGCAAGAAAATTTTGACGGGACGTTTATTCACTTTGGAAGCCATGTCTTTCCTGACTGGGATTCAGTATTACGATATTTAGGAGATATTAGATGACGTCACATAAAGATAAATTTATTAATGAAGTTAAACATCGTTTAAAAACTATTTTTAATTCATCTAAAGAAGGCTATCGTGTTTTGAGCGTTGAAAAGAATAGGGTAGAAGGCTTTATGCAGGCCGGTGTTTTCTTAGGGCTTATATCGAATGAAGAGCTTTCTGACGTCATGCAGGACGTGCATATGTCTGTATTTGAGATGTCGATTGAAGAGCGACAAAAAATTAATGAGATTAAATGGAATGATGATCAAATTGATTATGGTGGATATGAGATTCCATCATTTTTAAGAGGGGACAAAAAGTAGCCGAACTTTGGTAAGGCGGTTATGGGTGAGTTTGACTCCTTACTTTATATATCCTGATCAAACTATTTGTAGCGGCTTCACTACAGGTTTATTTATATGAGGAATAAAATGAAAATTCAAATTTTATCAGATTTGCACAATGAGTTTCTTAGAAGTACTGAGCTGGCCCAGTCGCGAGGCGATTTTAATCCCGAAGTATGGGAAGGTTATATCCCAGAAACAGATGCAGATCTCATTGTTCTTGCAGGAGATATTGATATAGGGTGCAAAGGAATTAAGTGGGCTATCCAAGAATCAAACCACCTTAATGTTCCAATTATCTACATTGCAGGAAACCACGAATATTATAATCGCGAATATTACAGCACATTAAAAAAAATGCGTGATGCTAGCAAGGGAACAAATGTTCACTTTTTAGAACGCACCGAAATCATTATAGAAAATATAAGGATTTTAGGAACCACGTTATGGACTGATTATAACGTGGTTCCTGATCAAGATGTACGTCAAGTCATGAATGAATGTGAACATGCATTAAATGATCATCGTGTGATACGCATTGCAGGACAAGGATATTTTAGTACCTTGAATGCAAGGAAAATAAATCACGAATCTGTGAAGTGGCTTGAAGGTAAATTAAATGATGATACAAATATGAAAACTCTAGTGGTCACTCATCATGGGCCGTCAATATTATGTCAACATAAAAAATATCCAGTGAGTGCAATTTCTGGTGCATTTCATTCAGACTTAAGTGAATTGGTTTCAAAAGCCGATTGCTGGGTATATGGTCACACGCATTCAAATTTAGATACTACGGTAAAGGGGTGTCGTTTAATCAGTAATCAACCAGGTTATCCAAGTGAAGATGTTGATGGCTTTGATTCTAGTAAGATCGTGGAATTATGACAAATGATACAGCTTATCCTATCTTTCTAGATTGTGAAGCATCATCACTTGCTGATAACTCTTACCCGATCGAGGTTGCTTGGAATAATGAAGATGGAAGCATCGAGACCTACCTGATTAATATTTATCGATATCCATCCGATTATGATGACTGGGATCGTAATGCACAGGCGCTACATGGTATTACAAAACAATATTTAGCTGAAAATGGTAAAGAACCACAGTTTGTTGTTGATCGAATGGAAAAAAAACTAAGAGGTAAAAAACTATTAACGGATGCACCGGATTGGGATGGGTTTTGGGTTAGGCGGTTATACGAGTCAGTGAATAAAAAATGCGAACTTGATTTTGGGAATGCAATTGGATTGTTTCATTACTTAGAGCCATACAACTACATCTATGAATCACAAGCTCGGAAATTAGCAGGTCATGCACACCGAGCAGGTAATGATGTTGAGTACTTACTAATGATGTATCGACTTTGTGCTGGTGTAAGTTAATGAGGAAACAAGCAATGTCTTATTTTTATTTGATAAACAATAATAAATTAATATAGGTTATAAATATATTATGAAAATTTTAGATATAGAAAAAGAACCCTTCCATAAATTGAAATATCATTCGTCAGGGCCAAAGCGAACGATTGCTAAGTGTATTTTAAATTTTTACAAAGTGAAAGTTGATGTTTTACCCGAGGGTGTTACATCAATGGTTGTATCGTCTGACTTACAAGGTCGAGAAGATGGACAAGCTAATCGACTTGTCGGGGAATACGTTGTTGATGAGTTAATGACTTTACAAGAACAAGGTCTGATTTCACATGTTGACTTAGTTATTCTGGCAGGTGATTTGTACGACTATCCCGATTGTCTAAAACGAGGTGGCTCCGGCGACGTTACAAGCGTATGGAATGCTTTTGCTACTAACTTTGATAACGTTATTGGCGTACACGGTAATCACGACATGGTGAATGAAAATGAGTTGCTGTCAAATGTCACTATTTTAGATGGTAATGTCATCAGATATAAAGATATCAAGATTGGTGGTGTTTCAGGAATTATCGGAAAAGTTACTCGAAATCAACGAAAAAGCCATGAACAATTTGAGCATGAACTTTCTAATATCATAAGTAAAAAATGCGATATTGTTGTCTTGCATGCAGGACCTGACGATCCTGAAAATAACCAAAGAGGAGAACCTATGGTTAGACATCAACTTGAAAACACCAATACGGGACTAGTGATATTTGGGCATTGTTTTTGGGGTATTCCTCAAATCCCGATTGGGACTAATCAAGTGCTTAATGTTGACAGTAAAGTTTTTATCTTTGAAAAATAATATAGTTTTTAACGGTCAACGAGGTAACCTATGACAATAAAGGAAACGTTGCTACAACGTCTGATTGATTTAAAATTAGTAACTGATAGAAATGATGGTGAACGCTGGATGATGGATGGAAAGATACCAGCTTTTGGGAATAGAACGGCTACTCAGATGCTCGAAGAAGAAAGAGCCGATGCTTTACTTGACGAAATAGAGCGTATGGCTTCAGGTGGATATGCATAATGTGAGAACGGATAATAAAATGGTTTATACAAAAGAAGCTTTATATGATTTAGCGAATGAAGTTTTCGTTGATAGAAACAAAGTAGAACAATGGTTAGCTACCCCGATTAAAGCCTTAAATGGAAAAATGCCGCGATCTGTAGTCGAAAATTCTGAAGGTGTCGAAGAAGTTGTAGCGATCTTACGAAAGATAAAAACTGGAGAATTCACTTAGCATGTTGGATTTTAATTATAGTGTTTTGATTCGTATGAGCAGGTTTAGACGTGAGATAAATCAATGGTTAAGATATGTTCAAAATAACCCCGAATCTAAAATAGTTATCACCCGAAATAATATACATGTAGGTGTATTAATACCACCTTCAACCTATAGTAAAATTAAAAAAGCAGAATTAAAACAACGTGGTGCAGAGGCATTTGTTAAGCAACTTAGAGAAGCAGGTGGTACCTGTTCTACTGATGAGGTATCACGGTTATTAGGTATCTCGAAAGGTGAGGTGAAAGAACAAACAGGCAGTAAACTTCTTGGTATTCAATTTCAAGATGAAATTGTTTATCCATGTTGGCAGTTTGATGGTGATGCAATTGTTGAAAATTTTACCGAGATATTGGCTATGCTGAATACAGATTCCTCAGTTGCGATAGTACAGTTTTTTTTAACTACTGATGAAGACCTTAAAAAGAAAACTATTGATGCGCTTAAAGATGGTAAAGAAAAGGAAATAGCTATTGTTAAAATTCTTGCAAAACAATTTTATCAACAGGTTGCTCGATGACTGTCAAAATCCATAAACGTGATGGAATTTCATATATAAGAAATTCTGAACTAACAGAAGAGGATCAAAAATTGTTTGGTCTTTTCAACTTGGCTGCGGCGTGTCCTTATTTCCCTGAGGAAGGGCCGTTGTCATATTCTCATGATTTTGAAAGATATTTAGATCGTAAGAAATCTTATATTAATAAATATAATAGTATTAATGAATTTAGAGCGGCACTTAAAAAATGTAGTGGTTATGTACCATATGCTTAAGTTAACAATAACTACGATACTAAATTTGGTTGACTACGAAATGAGCCATGTGCAAGTTAGTTTATCTGGTGCCTTTAAAACACTAATATTCTAATTTGTTTCATTCCTTCGCAGCAGAATTAATGAGTTGTACATGCGTTGAAATTGAATCCATTAATCGAGGCAGACGCTTTTCAATAAAATTTTTATTGTTGATTAAGTTAATGTTATCTACTGGTATAGCATCATATATATTGATGCCATTTTTTGCACAGAATTTACCTATCGAGCTAGCTGCAAGCTTATGAACGTATTCTATACCTTGGATAGCTGTATCCCAGTCCTCATCATTTATGATTGCTAATAAATAAAAATTTGCAATCTTCGTGCTGAGTTGTGCTTGAACGAAACCATACTCATCTTGTTTTTCGAGTACTTTAGTATAATTGAACGACTTACTTTTTAGGCAGTGCAGGGGGTTGAGTACAAGAATAGATGTTTCATGGATGGTGACAGGTGTAGCGAATTGAATCGCTTCGCTTTTTTCAACGCCAAGTACTTTGCTTAGCACATCTATTTCGATAACGATTTTTGCTTCTACATTAACCGTAACCTGTCCAATTAAACTGGTACCGAATGTCGTTCCAGGGACTACCTGAGCAGTACCCTTCGTTTTTTCTGCAATATTAAATACAGAATCTTGCGTCCCTAAAACATCGATGTCATCTGTTAAAGCGCCTTTTATGTCATGGTTAATATCAAAGTGGTTACACCAAAATAATATGGATTGACCTCCAATTAACACATCATCTTTATCAAATCCTGTTAATGCTTTTTGCATTACAGTTTCGTCTACCTTGCGTTTAACGTTTGAATCCTCTTGAAAGATCAACGACTGCATTTTTAATGGTATCTGACGATAAAAATGAAACATCGTCTGTAGTGATATTACCGTTTATTTGTTGTTTACGGTTATCTTCTTGGTGGTTATGTTTTGATTGTCTCAATGCTTCACTAAAATCAAGCTTATGATGGTGAATTTTATAGTTAGTGTGCTTATCGTTTAAAGATATACGCCTTGAAACAGCTTGGGTTAGATGCACAGTCAGCTCGGAACGATTTTCTTTTGTATAACCATCAACCTTAATGCCTAATCGCGTAAACGCTTCTGTTGCGAGTGATTCAAAGGAACCGATCACCTTACGGCACCCTTTATCATCTTCAGCGGTTTTAGCGTAAAGGCCATATCCCAAGCGAACCAATTCCCGTGAATCCACCATATCTCGTAACACACGGCCAACTTGCACGTAGCCGCCTAAGCGTGAAAAATCCTCACGCAGCACGACATGCGCATCCATACGCTTAAGTTTGCGACGAATTCTCTGGATCAAAGTGGTTGTTTTACGAGTCATTGTGCTCTGGTATTCCAGCAATGTAGGAAAGATAAGTAGATTATAGGCAGTGTTCTATTTGTTGTCAAAATATATGGGTATATGACTATAACTTACTGAATATTATAGATATATTTTAATAAAAATAGAACAATATTGTTGTATTTTTAAAGTGTAATGAAGGGAGATAAATTATCAATAGAGCATCTTATTTACCACTAGTCTACCGTGGACATATTAACGTCCCGCTAACACGCCAATATGAGCGGGTGGAGGGTAAGTCATTGTATTTCCGCACTAGATTTAAGTAATGTTGTAGTAATTGTCCTTATACGGACAATTTTCGGTGAAAGTAGTAAATATTGTCTGTATACAGGCATTACTAAAAAAATATAAGATTATGTTCTTTTATGAAGGCCTATGACTTTATATTTTTTTGCATTTATTCCTTCATGGCATAGATAAGGCTGAGAAGGCCTGATTGCGACTAAAAAGTTTTCTTTGTTGATATTATTGAGAAGGAAATCGTAAATACGAGCACTTTCATCTTTATTATCACCTGTATCCTTGCAATATACTCTTTCGTTGAAGATATCTAGAGTGATTACATTATTATCAATATAATTGCCTTCTATATCTAACAACCCTTCACCTATGTTTCCATGTTGGATTATTTTGGTTGGGAGTACGAATTGCGTTTTTTCCAATATTGCTTCATGATATTTTAACTGAGGAGTAATTAAAGTAATTGGATTATCAAGACCAATATGAAATGATAAAGGAAGATCTGGTGTTGATTTTTTAAAGTTAAAAAGTTCATATACGATGTATGATGCCCCTACATTATTGTAAATAATAGGGTTTATTCTCTGGTCTTTTAGTTTTGTTAGTATTAATGATAATACTGTTTCATCTTCTCCAATTTCATTGATTATTGATATAAGTCTATTGACTTCAAAAAATATTTTAATCATTTCATCTTGGATGATTTTTAAATCTTTTTTAAGCATTTGTGTTCCATCCCGCTTACATGCCTTAATATGATATTTGTTAGTGATATTGTAAGGATTAGTAGGGTCGGAATTCGCGCTTCCTAGAGAGTCATGAAATAAATAGTCATGCAAGTTTTGACTTAGATAATTTATTAAAGGTGATAATAGTATTTTAATTGGTTTTAAAATAGCGTCACGTTTTTTATAATCAAGCATCTTAATTTCATTATAAAAAACTGGGTGAGGTATAGTAGTTTTATCAACTGTTCTAAAATCCATCTCTATCTGTTCAAGCAGTGTTTTTCGGTTATCACTATTTATATACTGAAAGAAATCTTCAGTTGTTAAAATAACCAGCGAATAGTGCTCTTTAAATTTTTTTAGCTTCATATTTGTCTCTATTTCATCAACATAAATATAAACATAGATTTAAGATTGGAGTATGTCAAATACAAATCAACTAAAAAACCATTAAAATCAACGACTTAAACACCTTTTTTATACACTAAAAAGTTGATTTTGCTAATAAGATCAATAGTTTAAAAAAGTGAAAAAATAATTAAATTATTTTTTTTAGGAAGTACATATGTAGGTGGGTATGATAAAAAAGTGATGATATTAACTGTTAATATTAAATTTTATGGAAAGGATGAAAAATAATTGGTTTAGTGATGGTAATTCGTGGGGAAGATCAGATTGAATATTGCCAGCCAATGTTAATTGGATAAAATTATGTCTTTCTTCGCCAACTCCATTCGTTAGATTACGTATTTTTTCCGTTCTAAATTTTGTAATTCCTATTGAATTTAAAAAGTTTTTTGTTTTAACTTTATTATTAGCTGATATCTTATTTGAGCAAGCACCTTTGAAGTTGTTGGCATCGTAACCACAGAGAATACAAGCCTTTAGGAAATTTCTAAGTTCTTGTGTGGGCTTAAAAATTAACACATATCCACGTTCATGCATCTGGGTACTGTTTAACCATGCTTTCGTTCCATTATATAATATTTCTTTTGTTTTTTCTGATGTGAAAATAGAGTCTATGCTATTTATTAATTTATAGGTGACTGTTTTTTGTTTGTTTATAGAGTTTATTGAACTTCTATTTTTTGTTTTTATAATCCTGTCTTTATTCTGTCCATATAAACCAAATTCTAAATAATTAGTTTGTTCTTCAATTGATTTGGCAATGTTTATAATATTTAATATTTTTTCTTCACTAATGCTCTTGCGAAAAGCAATGCTTTCTGTGGAACGTCTTTCCATACCATAAGAATATAATATGTCATAAATATCAATGAGCGTTATATTTCTATTGTTGCTTTTAACTTTTATCTTATTTGGCCACCTTTCATTTTTTATTTTATATTTTTTTATTGCATCACCGATTTGGATGGATTTTAGCACTTCGATAGCACTGTAATTTGAAATGCGTATATTATATTTTTGCATACGTTTTTTAAGTGATGATTCAGTGTACCTTGTAAGCATTGATAATTCTTTCAAACTTATATCCGGTAAAGGTGCTTCGTTTGCATATTCAACTGCAACATGATCAATTAGGTGAATGTAGCTATGAAATGATGTTGCGGTATTTTTATGGCCAATTGCCGTTGATAACGACGCACAAATATACGCTTTTGATGGTTGCGAATGAATTAATGTAGTACTTATTTTATCTTTATATAATAGGTGCTGCCTATTGTAATCTTTATTGCTTTTTAGATGTTCATTATTCTTCATGTTATGAATAAATTGGCAGGTAGAGAAACTATGCCGTAAATGTTGAAATCTAACACGCTTATCACCAGTTACTAGAAAAAATAATGAATGTAAGTGTTCCCAAATTATATCCCGAGATAATAATTTTTTTCTATTATTCGGTTCTAAAAATAGAGGGGTATTAATTGGTGAACCTTCCATGTCATTAATATGGTATTTTATATAATCGCGTTCAATTTTATTTAACTCACCTAAATTAGGTACTTGTCTTATACCTGCGTATGTTTTTGTTCTGCCTTCTTGTGTTTTTTGTACTTGCAGTATTATTTTTTCAGTACTGATTTGTACATCTTGTTTACGAAGCCTATTGACCTCAGAAATCCTCAACCCATATCTAAAGCCAAATATTATAAATAGAGCCATCCATGATTTTGTATTCTCGGAATATGTTGATATTGTAATGAGTTCAAGGCATTTCTCATATTCAGTTATAGTAATTATATTAGCGTCCACATGGACATCTCTAGATGTTAGATATTTTCCCGCTATGGCATTCCAGTTTAAATCAGTAAAGTCAGAAAAATCGTACTCAATTAAAATATTATTGAAGTTGAACAATTGGTTGGCTCTATCTGAAGGTATCGTTCCTGTTTCTTTAATATGAATGATGCGATGGTATATATTAGAAATCTCTTCATCAGTAAAGTCTTCTATCTCATCCTCCCCGATTAATTCTGTTAATGGTGTTGCTATGTAGTTGAAATAAGTATTTATACTTGAAATTTTATTTATTTGTGGAACATGAACACACATATGAATGGTCCATTGAGATAGTGCGCAAGCTAAGTCTGAAAATGAGTATTTTTCATGTATGTTAATAATATAGTTTTTTAAATCTTCTAATTGTTTTTTATCTGAGGTCTTGTTTGTTAATATTACGGTCCGTAGTCCGGCACGAATTAATGAGAGATATTCTTTAAGATTGTTTTTATTGTCTGATTCTTTTGTAGATAAAAATATTCTCTTATCTCTAGGTTCACTTTTAATATCAACAGATATTTTACGTTGGTAAACTAGTCTAGCTAAAGCAGACTTAGCTAGAGGAGTAGTTTTTGTTTTAGATTTAAATATAGAGGTTATAAAGTAAGGGTAATGGTATGCCCAATAACTATCCATTTCCCCACATAGATATTTAATGTTGTTCGTTGTTTTTTTATTAAAAGATATGGTCTTTACTATATCTGTAATGTTGTTTTCTACTTCGTTGATATTAATGCGTAAAGAATTGTATTTTCTTTCTAATAGGCACCTAATAAGATTGCGTGTAAAGGCATCTGGTTGCCATCGCCATAATGGTGAAGAATACTTAGACTTTCTTATGTCTTGATCGTTTTCTGTTTCCCAAACATCAATAAAATATATCCATTTTGTTATTTTCTCAATCTTCTTAGGGCCTGCTTTTAATATATATAACGCCCAATCTTCATTAAACATTCCTCCAATTAGAATAGATGATACAATTACTTCTGCCCAGCTCATTTCAACTGATGGTTGTTTAACTTGTTCTGTTCGGTTTACTAAGTATGAAACAAAGTTAGAACGAATTTTCCTCGCTTTTGAGTAGTGACTTAACCAGCGGTCAGAAAAAGGTGATGACTCTTCTTCTTGTATATATAACTTTTTTATTTGACGAACTTTTTCTTTTTTTGCTTCTTCATTGATTATTGAAATATAAAAACTAATTGATTTCTGTGATAATTTTTCTGCTCCTTCACATTCAGATAGCATTTTCTTAAGGGTGTCTTTTTGAGATGATAAATGTGATACGTAATTTTCTATCCCTCCAGCATTTTTAATTTCGTTTAATGCTATTTCTTTTACCCTGTGTTTCACTTTTTTAGAGTCAATAATGCGGTTGGTTTCTCTTCTAATATATCCCATCTCCTCTTTATTGATTGACACTTTATGTGGAGTTATATGGTTTTTACTAGATGTAATGCCTTCAATAATACTCCAACCTTGATCTTGCATAAGAGTGTTTAAAGCAGGTGTTAATATTTTGGAACATTCGAATGCAGACCATGACGTATTTTGTCCATTTAAATGAAAGTGTATTTGTTGATGCCCAGTTTGCATATCAATCAAGGTTCTGGGAATACCTTGTCGATGAAGGTTGTTTTCTAAAGTATGTCGATTATGATTGGGGACAACGTATTTCCATATAGATTTAACCTGGTCAAATAATCGTGCCCCATCTATGTTTATTATTTTCATGTTTTTGTCTAGAAAGAAAAATAATGGAGCGGGTTGTTTTCTTGCTGTAACTTTATTCTTTAAAGATTGAATAATACTTGCAAGTACGACGTTATTATTCTTACTATAGATTTCTTGAGAAAGAGCTGATAGGTGTAAGAAATATTCTTTAATCTGATCTTTTGCAGTATCAGAAAACCAGCAAACTCTATTTTTATTTGCATCGCTGCTTATTTTGTCATTAATTAATAAAATATTTTCTTCTAGGTCAAGATCTTCTCTGAAACAAAACATATCTCTCACGGGACGATGTCCTGTGCTGTATAGCAGCATCAATACACAGTATGATGTAAACATATTGTGCTTGTAATATAGCTCCTGAATATCATCTGACATTATCTCATCAATCTTTGATGATAAAACTATAATATTATTTTTTAGCTCTATCGGATCGCTATCTAATCGTGAGCCACACACCATATTATGATTAAAGTCTTTCATTTGAAGTAACACGTTACTAAGTTGTCATATGTGCCTACCAATTTTCCTATATTGAAAGCACGATAATAAAATGCTGCAGGTGCACGTTGAGTCTTATTTCCAAATAAAGCGTACGTAAGGGCGGGGTCGTTATGTTTCGATTTGGTATATTGTCTTAATTGACAAGATAATCTATTCGTTATAAAACGTTGGCCATACGTTTCTTTTAGATCGTTGACATAATTTTTCACTAATTCAGATGGATCATCTGACTCATTAAATAAGTCACTAATTTTAGGTTTTTTTAGAAGCTCTACCTTTGGTATTTCGTTAATTTTGTTGACTACAAAATCAGGTAACGGCAGATAAATATATGGAGATGATGAATCATTTACGTGTTCTATATATAGTCTGTCAGTAGTAGATGGTTTAACCGGTTTATCTAAATCGGGTATAACTTTTCTGAAATATCCATCAGTTGTAATTTGATCTTCATCACTAATAACCATTTCTAAGACTTCTGAATAGTTCACGGATAAGCAAACGGAAAGTGCAATTACCAGTGATGTAGCATTTTCAGTTGGGTTGGTAGCTACTTGTTTTAGTGCGTCAGCTAGCCAGTTTCGCTCAATTTCATTAAATAAGTTCGTCGCATAATTATTATAATCATTGTCCGTATAATAATGGGAGTAGTAACCACTTGTGATTTCTCTAAGAGCTTTAGATGTTTTCATAGCGGATTTTTTTGTTTCAGTTATATCTTCAACGCTTACATGATCTTTTACTTCTTTGGAAATTTTTTGATTCGCTATATCTGTAAAAACATCCTTATTATCTTCGGTATAGACAATACATTGGTCGTGAGGCTCTGAGTAGGCTGATTTATTTGTTGTTTGAAAGGTAATAGGAATAGAGGTTGTTATGATTGATACGTCTTCTGTATCAACAAATGCTCTTGACTGTTGAATGTCACATATTTTTGTTGCTGATAGCGGGATACTTTTGATTAGATCTTTAAATGAATTAATTAGATCTCTTGCTCGTCCATTTTCTTTAATACTGGTATTTGTATTTATTATGTTAAAAAGCTGTCTGGTATTATGTATGCCACCAAACATTGAGTTAAAAGTCTCAAATATTTCCTCTTTATCAGCCTTAGCAGTGGCCAGCCTTAGTTTTAATGCAGCTTTTGTTAATATGCTTTCATCACATTCTTTTGCCATAATGGCTAATATCAAGAGTAGTTGGAAAAGGCGTACAGCATCCACGGCCAAACTTTTCTTTGGTTCTTCCATAAGGAGTGCTGCAATGACCTGGTTGCCATCGAAAGAATAGAGGGGGGTTTTCCGTTTCCCATAATTAGGCAGTACTGCAGCTAATTTATCTATATCTACAGATTCAAAGGTTTTTAGCGTTATTTGGTAAATTTCTAGATGATTGAAAATATCTTTTAGGGGATGATATTTGAATATTTTGCGCACATTTAGGACTAAATTTCTATGTGCTGCGAACTCATTACCAAGCTGAAATAACGAAAATATACTTTTCGGATTAAATTTACTGGATAGCGAATCATCATCAGATTTGTTTACATTATCCGTGTTTTTCTCATTCTTATCGGGTAGTGGTGTAGTCATTTAGAATATACCTATCTGTGCCATATCTTTCCCACTAAAGTCGCATAAGAATACTTTCATGTCAATTTGTGCAACTTTAATGGGTTTAAATATACGCTAATAAATGGTGTAATTAAAAGCTTAAACGGCTATAGTATGCGATATAGTGAATTCCTATGTATATTTATGACTACCTATGTACCGTTATGATTTAACACTGGCAGTGTAGAGGTCAGCGGTTCGATCCCGCTTAGCTCCACCAAATACTGGGGAATATCTTTTGACTATGACCTGTATGAAGAAACGAGCAAATGCATAAAGCAGGGAAACTTGCTGTTATAGCAGGAATTTTGCTCACCGTTAGTGGTATGGTGATTGGGTTTACACTCTTGTTGAACGAGAGCGAAAACGCGATAATATGGCTTGGCACCATCATACCCGTTGGATTTATTGTCTTGTTTACCGGCATGGTGACCACGATATTATCCGAACGTAACGACGAAGACTAAAGTTTTAGTCCCCATCGTCTAGAGGCCTAGGACATTGCCCTTTCACGGCAGTAACAGGGGTTCGACTCCCCTTGGGGACGCCATATAAAAAGCACTTAGAGAAATCTAGGTGCTTTTTTTTTGTCTCAACTTCCTAATTACAAAGTATTCTTGTACTGGATGTAGCGTGAAAATATGTACTTTAACCAACAGGAAAATATAGAAATTTAATATTATCTTGTAATGATTAGCCAGATCTAACAGTATTATATTTAATAAGAATGTGCTCAAAATTTGAGTAAATTTTTATTGGTGAGCGTAGTAAAGATACATTTTTCAGGATTGTCGGTGCTTTAGCAGCATTCAAATTTTAATATTAATGAGAATAATTTGAACATCCAAACTAAAACATTAACAATTATAATAAGCTGCTTTATTATCCTGGCATTTTTATTATCGCTGACCTTGAATGAAATTATTACAAAAAGTTATTTAAAGATAGAAAAAAATAATGTGAGAAGCGATCTCCAGCGAACAATTAACCTGATAAAAATAGAACAAGATAACCTCAAATTGTTGGCAACTGACTGGGCTGTCTGGGATGACAGCTATGAGTTCATCAATAATCCTGGTAAAAAATATATTGATAGTAATCTTACTGATTCAACTTTCACTGATAGTAACCTCTCTTTTGTCGCTTATGTGAAGAAAAATGGAAAAGTAGTATATGGTGGCGCTTTTGATGGGGATTTAGAAAAGCAGGTGCCTTTGCCACAAAGTCTGTTGCCGCATCTGCAAACGGGTAATGTTATTTTAAAATCTCATCGTTCTGGAGGTTCAGTATCAGGGTTTATTTCTCTTTCTGAAGGTCTTTTCTTTATTTCAAGCATCCCAATTTTAACGAGTAATGCTGAGGGTCCGTCACCCGGGGTATTAATAATGGGGCGCCGTTTTGATCAGCAGTCTGTTAAACAGTTATCTGAAAATTTAAAATTTGATGTGTCGATTTTCTTAAGTGAAAAACTATCCCCACAGTTTGAAAATATTGCCAGACAACTAAATGCTGAAAATAAGTTTTTAGTAAAGCAGGAAAGTGAGAGCAGTATTTTGGGGTACAACATGTTTTCTTCAATATATGGTATTCCTTCTTTTTTATTAAAAATAAATATTCCAAGACCTGTTTATTTACAGGGAAAAAAAGCAATACGTTTAATTTTTGTTTCAGTTTTTATTGGTATGCTGGTCTTAATCGTATTGGTGTATTTTTTGTTACAAAAATTTATATTAAACAGATTATCAGCGCTATCTTCGGAAGTTGAAAAAATACAAAGTAAGGGTAAGCGAAAACGTATATATAAAATAAAGACTGATAGAAATAATGATGAAATTGATCTTTTAGCTCATAGCATCAATAAAATGTTATCAACTATATATGAGTCTAATATTGAGTTGGAAAAAGCTAAAGATATTGCGGAAAAATCATCTGTTGTAAAATCAGAGTTTATATCAACGATTAATCATGAGTTGAGAACGCCACTTCATGTTGTTATAGGTTATTCGGAGTTGCTGGAAAATACGGAGTTGAATGAGGAACAAAAAAAATATGTGAAATCAATTCAGTCAGGAGGCTCTTCTTTATTAAATATAATTAATGATGTATTAGATTTTTCAAAGACCGAGGCTGGTCGTCTGGAAATAAATAAAACAGAAATAAATTTACCTTTGATTATTAAAGAAGTAAAAAGCATGTTTGAAAACTCCTTGCTTGATAAAGGTTTATCTTTTGATGTAAGAATTTCAGATAGTTTGCCGGAGTATGTATTTATGGATGAATATAGACTGAAACAAATTTTACTTAATTTGTTAAGTAATGCTGTAAAGTTTACAGAAGTTGGAGGGGTTAAATTAGTAGTTGAAGTATCACCTTCGAAAAAATATCAATGTGTAAATATAATTTTTCAAGTGATAGATACGGGAACTGGTATACCTGAAATTAACCATGAAAAAATATTTGAACAGTTTTTTCAGCAAGAAGGGCAGGATAACCGAAAATATGGTGGGACAGGACTTGGCTTGGCGATCAGTAATAAAATTGCCTTACTATTGAATGGAAATATTAGTTTGTCGAGCAGACTCAATAAAGGAAGTGTATTTACTTTATCGTTACATGATGTGGAAACAAAAACTGAAATACCGGGAAATAAATATCAGGATGGACAGTATGATATTCAATTAAAGTCAACGGTTATATTAATTGCGGATGACATAAAAGAAAATCGTGAACTTATAAAAAGCTATTTAAAAGGTTATTCCATTAAATTTATTGAAGCTGCAAATGGTACACAAGCAGTTGAGCTTGCAATAGAATATACCCCGGCTTTGGTTTTAATGGATATTAAAATGCCTGAAATTGACGGTGTGGAAGCTACGAAAAGGATTAAAAAAGAAAGTGCTTTAGTTAATATGCCCATAATTGCTGTTTCGGCGGCATCAATTGCTGGTGAAAACTCACAACAAAATGAAGCATTATTTGACGATTTTTTAACTAAGCCATTAAGTTCTAAATTACTTAAGAAAATACTGGAAAAATATATAGGTATTGATACTCTATTTAGTCCAGATTAAATCTCTATAGTTTTTGTATGTACATATTTACATGTATAACAGGGCACCCACTGTGATATATCAAAAATCTTTCTTCATGGCAGAAAAATCTCCTTTATTTAATCAGCATGTTAAATTAGTGTCCTTTGTCTGATAACGTTTAAGTAAACAAATGTTAATTAATATTGAAATAATCCTGTTGTGGACGCTAATAATAGTGAATATAAGCTAACTTTATAACTTATTGTTACTAAACTATTAATTGATAGAATAACAGGAAGAAAATATGTTGAGGACAAACCGTAAAGCCCAGTCTCCAATCAATCTTGATTTTACAACGCTTGGATTAGAATTTTCCTCGTTCGCGACAACAGAGTACCACCAGAGTAACCCGAGTCAGCTTAATAAGACATGGCGGACGAGTGCATTATTGCAAACAACATTAGATTTAAAGTCGATGTTGCTCATGTTTTCGGCTGAAGTAAAAAACTCGGTGTATCACTCGGGACTTCATTATCGACACGCCGAATCAAAGAGCAATATTACAATTGGTCGGGAGACAAAACAAAAATGCAGTTTTCGTTTGCTGGTTGAAAATAAACAGCTGGGCGAAATCGCTTTTATGAGTGGTAAGCCTTTTACACAAAATGAAAGGGTTCAACTTGAGTTTTTGCTGGCAAGCCTCGTTTATCCTTTACGTAATGCTTTGCAATATTTATCGGTATATCACGCATCAATGACTGATCCATTAACGGGCGTGAATAACCGATTAATTTTAGATTCAACCTTAAAGCATGAAATAGGTTTGTTCCGTCGTTACAAAACACCTTTAACATTATTAATGATGGATGTTGATAATTTTAAAAAAATTAATGATGACTATGGACATGAGTGTGGTGATCGCGTTATTAAAGTGATTGCTGATACCCTTTCTGGTTGTATTCGTGAGACGGATACTCTGATTCGTTATGGTGGTGATGAATTTGTTATTTTATTAAGTAACACAGCGTCAAAAGGTGCTCATCAAATTTCTGAATATATACGTGATACGTTGGAAAACCTTGAATTGATATATGAAGGGAATAAAATTAATTTCACTTCAAGTTTTGGTTGTGCTTCATTAACAAAAAAAGATGTTGGTAATAGTTTGTTTAAGCGAGCTGATGAAGCTTTATTGCAAGCAAAGAAATACGGGCGCAATCGCACCTATCTTTCATAGGGAAAAAATATATTGTTATTTTCAAATAACGTTAAACCTTATTTAGAGTAAATGGGGAATTAAATATTTAAAGTTGTTGAAACTCAGCTTCTTTAAAACCAATAAGCAAGGTATTGTTTTTTTCGATAACCGGGCGTTTTATGAGCGTCGGGTTGTCTGCTAATAACTTAACGGCTTGTGCATTTGATGAAATATCTTTTTCTTTATCCGAAAGATTGCGCCAGGTTGTGCTGCGTTTATTAACAACCGCTTCCCACCCTAAGGTTTCTACCCAACTTTTTAGTTGTGTTTTATTTAAACCGTCTTCACGGAAGTCGTGGAATTGATATTCGACACCGTGATCTTCTAGCCAGCGCCGTGCTTTTTTTACTGTGTCACAATTTTTTATGCCATAGAGTGTAATCATTTTTTTATGCTCTTATTTTTTTTTAGTTAAAAAAATTCCCGCATCTGCGGGAATTTTAATATGCATTAAATATGTGGAGCCGCAATATTAAATATCACGTAACAACTCATTAATGCCCACTTTGCTTAATGTCTTAGCATCCACTTTTTTCACGATAACCGCACAGTACAAGCTGTAAGTGCCATCTTTTGAGGGTAGGTTACCCGATACAACAACAGAACCTGCTGGAATACGACCATAGCTTATTTCACCTGTTTCACGGTCATAGATGCGTGTACTTTGGCCGATGTATACACCCATAGAAATAACAGAGCCTTCTTCAACAATAACACCTTCAACGACCTCTGAACGCGCGCCAATGAAACAGTTATCTTCAATAATCGTGGGTGACGCCTGTAGTGGCTCAAGAACACCACCAATGCCTACGCCACCTGAAAGGTGAACGTTTTTACCAATTTGTGCACAAGAACCAACAGTTGCCCAGGTATCCACCATTGTGCCGCTATCAACGTATGCGCCGATATTGACATAAGAAGGCATCAGGATAACGCCCGGAGAGATATAAGCACCTTTACGAACAGTCGCGGGTGGCACAACACGCACACCGGCTTCGCGGAAGTCACGTGAGTTAAAGTCACCGTATTTTGAATCCACTTTATCGAAGTAGTTTGTGAAACCGCCTTTCATGAACTCATTGTCATTAATACGGAAGGATAAAAGCACGGCTTTTTTCAGCCATTCATTCACAACCCAGTCGCCGTCTTTCTTTTCTGCAACACGTAATGTACCGGCATCGATTTGGTTGATGGTTTCAGTAACGGCTTCTCTAACGATAGTGTCAGCGCTGCGAGGGGTGATGTCTGCGCGGCTTTCAAAGGCATTTTCAATAATAGTTTGTAAATCGTTGCTCATGGTTTTATATCTCGTATTAAGTTCGGATG
>Ga0316205_10002557_pt1 | contig 18701 bp, 17 predicted proteins | sample 3monthpyrite_MG_FD_204941 | JGI IMG/M metagenome (GOLD analysis project Ga0316205, IMG submission 204941) | Microbial mat bacterial communities from mineral coupon in-situ incubated in ocean water Damariscotta River, Maine, United States -... | ecosystem: Environmental > Aquatic > Marine >... | reverse complement strand
CGCGTCACAAGCATGCGCCTCGATCTCATACCAGATCCGGAATTTGGTCTCGGGCGACCAAAGGGCAACCATCTCGGGGCGGGAATAACGAGGGATCATGCGTGCAAGCCTTTGTGATTTGCCAAAAGGGGGTTGGCTGCGTGATACCTGTGCCATGCGACGCCCACAAGGCAGGCTTGGCCGCATGCGCCCATTCATCGCGGCTTTGGCCGCTCAAATGTTCCTGGCCGCCGCTGCACATGCGCAGGAATGGGTGGTGTTGCGCGCGCCCCAGATCACCCAGGCTCTTGCAGATGTGCGGCTGCATTATGAAGACGGCGCCTGGCAAGAATTCCGCAGTTCTGGCGCAACCTTGTATTTCGCCCGTGGCGAGTCCTGGGGATCCTGGCGCACGCAGGGTGATAAATATTGCTCACAATGGCCGCCTCGCGTCGAATGGGCCTGCTATGAGTTGCACCAATCGGGCACGACTTTTCGGTTTGTCGATGATCTTGGCAACAGCACAATCGGGCGCGTTGCCCAATAATGCGTGCAGCCTGCCAATGAAAAAGGGCCAGCGCCATCGCGCCAGCCCCTGAAATCCTTGCCCGAACCTGTTTTCAGAACGGAATTTCATCATCCATGTCGCTGGCAGCCGGGGCGCCATAGCCACCGCCAGATTGTCCGCCGCCGCTGTCACCGCCAGAGGCCCCGCCCGAGGAATAGCCGCCACCTTCATAGCCGCCGCCACCGCCGCCTTGATTGTCGCTGCGCCCATCCAGCAGCGTCAGCTCACCACGATAGGGGCGCAAGACCACCTCGGTGGAATAGCGGTCATTGCCGGATTGATCCTGCCATTTCCGGGTTTCCAGCTGGCCCTCGATATAGACCTTGGAGCCTTTGCGCAGATATTGCTCGGCGATGCGGGCCAGGGGTTCACTGAAAATGGCGACGGAATGCCATTCGGTCCGCTCGCGCCGCTCCCCGGTGTTGCGGTCTTTCCAGTTTTCCGAAGTGGCAATGCGCAGGTTACAGACCTTGCCGCCATTTTGAAAACTGCGGACTTCGGGGTCTCGGCCCAGGTTTCCGACGATGATGACCTTGTTGACTGAACCTGCCATTTGGGGCGCCTTTGTGCTGCGAATCTGATTTCGAATTAACCTACACCACTCAATCTGGGTTAAACATATCCTAATGCGCGTTCGGGCAATTTCCGCGGGCCGCACGCCCGGTTTGGCATTTGCCTGCGCGGGCCCTATATTTGCCCAAGTGGATGTGGGGGGCGCGATGCGCAGGTTCTTGGTGGTGATCCTTGGTGTGGCGGCAAGCGCCCTGGCCCCGGTCTTGCCGGTCAGCGCCGGTGAGGGCGTATCGGCCAGCCGATTGCCTTCATTCAATGCCCAACGCGGCGTGCTGGACCGGCGCAACAAATCAGCTGGCAGCCGCGCGATTGCCATCCCCGAGGCACGGGTGCTCATCCCCGGAACACCCCAGGCGCTAGAGGCCGCGGGGGCCCCCAACTCTCCCTATCTTGAAACCGCGCGCCGCGCGGCTGCACGCAACAACATCCCCGAACCGCTGTTCTTGCGCCTGATCCGGGTTGAAAGCGGCTGGAACCCGCAGGCCGTGTCGCCCAAAGGCGCGCTGGGTCTGGCACAATTGATGCCCGCAACGGCGCGCTTGATGCGGGTCGATCCATTCGATCCGCCGCAAAACCTGGAAGGCGGCGCGCGGTATCTGCGCATGATGTATGATCGGTTTGGTGACTGGCCGCTGGCGCTGGCCGCCTATAACGCCGGGCCAGAAGCCGTGTCTCGTTTTGGCGGCATTCCGCCCTACGAGGAAACGCAGGACTACGTAACCCGAATTATGACCCTGCGCTGATCAGCGGCCCTCTGGACCGTCATAATGGCGTTCAACCCGGGCCACGCGCAAAGTATAGTGAGCATACCATTTCTCGCGGCCCATTTTCTGCGCGAAGGCGTGTTCCGAGACGGCCTTCCAGTTCAACAGCGCCGCCTCATCCGCCCAATAGCTGACGGTGATACCCAACCCATCGGTGTCGCGTGTGCTTTCCACACCCAAATAGCCCGGCTGTTGGGCCGCCAGCGCCACCATCTTGTCGGCCATCGCGCCATAGCCTGCATCCTCATCCGTGCGCTGCGCCGTGAAAATGACGGCGTAGTAGGGTGGCTCGGGCAGGGGGGCAAAGCGGCTCATGGCGCCCAAGTTACGCCAATGCATATTCACGTCAAGCAACCGCCCCTCAATCAGGCGGGCTTGGTGAAAATCATCTCAACCGGAAAGATTTTTCGGGCATTCACATTGGCCACATAGTTTTGCAGCTTCTGGCCGGCATCCGCGCCCATTAACAAGTGAATGCCAATCGGGGCCGGACCACCATTGGCCGCAATTGCGGCGAAAACCTTGTCAAAGAATTGCAGGGTAAAATCGCGCCGGTCGCGTTGGGTCTGCTTTACCAGCCCGGCCGCGGAACCGGCATCTTCATAGACTTGCGGACTTTGCACGAAAGAGGTCTCGGCCACCCCAGACCACGGCAAAGGAAAGGCCAGTGGCTCTGGATTGCGGTCCTGCATCACATCGAACAAGGCAAACGTGCCACCCGGCTTCAACAATCGCGCAGCCTCTGCCATCAATGCCGCTTTATCCGAGATGTTCATGCCGACATGAAACATGGTCACAAGATCGGCGCTTTCTTCGGGCATTGGCGCCTCTAGTGCCGATCCGTGAACCAGCTGCACACGGTCTGCCAGCCCCAAACGTGACGTCAATATGTGACCGGCTTCCACATATTCGGCCGTCAGATCAATACCCGTGACTGTCACCTCATAATGCTCGGCCAAAAAGCGCGCCGTGCCACCAATGCCCGCCCCCAGATCTATGACATGCGCGCCCTTGGGGATGAGGACTTGATCCAACAAGGCGGTCGTGCTGGCAAAGCCTGCGGTATGAAATTCATCGACGCCTTTCAATGCCTCGGCCGTGGGGTGCATTGGGTCCACCCCCATTTGGGTCAATCCAGCGTCGATGGCCTGTAGAACCCCGCCGATACCGTAATGCTGTGCCACCTGAGATTCTGCTTCGCGTGTCATGTGATGCCCTATGATCGAAGAAAATGAAAAGGGCCCGATGAAATTGCATCGGACCCCAAAATCGTATGCGGCTTTGCCTGCAACCGGCAAATTTCGCGCGGTCCCTCAGGCGTTATTCTGCTGCGATCTTGATAACCGGCTCCATGCCGTCCAATGCCTCTTGGCTCAGATGGCACTTGATCTCATGGCCCGCCGCCATTCGGCGCATGGGCGGCACATCGCGCTCACACAGTCCGTCTGGGACGTGATCTTTCCAACGGCAGCGTGTCTGGAACGGGCAGCCAGGCGGTGGGTTCATCGCCGAGGGAATATCTCCTTCCAGCACGATATGCTGTTTCTCGATCGACGTATCGGCAATTGGCACAGCCGACAACAGCGCCTCGGTATAGGGGTGATAGGGCGGGCTGAACACTTGATCGGTGTCGCCGATTTCCACCACATGGCCCAGATACATCACCATCACGCGGTCGCTGAGGTAGCGCACGATCGACAGGTCATGACTGATGAACAGCAAGGTGGTTTTCTCCTTGCGCTGAATTTCCATCAGCAGATCAGTCACGGCGGCTTGGACCGACACGTCCAGCGCCGACACCGGCTCATCGGCCACCACGATACGGGCGCCGCCGGCAAAGGCGCGCGCAATGCCCACGCGCTGCTTTTGCCCGCCTGACAATTGACGCGGCATCCGGTCGGCAAATTCGCGAGGCAGTTTCACCAGATCAAGCAATTCCAACATGCGGTTCTTGCGCGCCGCGTCGTCTTCGCCGATCTGGAAGATCTCAAGCGCCCGAATGATCTGCCTTCCCACTGTCATTGAAGGGTTCAGCGTGTCAAAGGGGTTCTGGAACACCATCTGGACCGAGGAAACGGTCTTGGTGTCACGATCTTCAATTGGCACATTGCCAATGGATTTGTTGTCCAGCAGGATTTCACCGTCGGTGGCTGTTTCCAGCCCCATCAAGACCTTCGCAAAGGTGGACTTGCCGCAGCCGGATTCGCCCACAATGGCCAATGTCTCACTTTCATGGGCCTCGAAACTGAGCGTTTCATTGGCCTTGACCACCTTCTTGTTGGCCCCGCCAAACAACGCATTGGCCGCCACCTCATAATATTTCTTGAGGTTGTCCATCTTCAGGACAACATCGCCGATTTCGCCCTTTTCCTGAGTGATGACGGCGGCCAGCGGAGCGTCCCAGTCGATTTCCTTGAATTTCACGCAGCGGCTCGCGTGACGGTCATCGCCCGCGATTTCGCCCATCTTGATGTCGCCGACATCGCAGCGCCCGGCCTCGAAATAGTCGCAGCGCGGGCCAAAGTTGCAGCCCTCGGGCCGTTCATGCGGCAAGGGAAAATTGCCCGGAATGGCCACCAGCGGGCGCGAATTCTTGTCGGCACCGGGCAGCGGGATCGACCGAAACAGCGCTTGCGTATAGGGGTGCTGCATCTTGTCAAACACATCCTCGATCGAACCGGTCTCAACCGCTTCGCCCGAATACATCACGCAGATACGGTCACAGGTTTCCAGCACCAGCCCCAGATTATGGCTGATGAACAGCATCGAAGTGCCGTATTTCTTGCCCAGATCCCTGACCAGCTCGACCACAGCCGCCTCAACCGTCACATCCAGCGCCGTGGTGGGTTCATCCAGGATCAGCAGCGACGGCTTGGACATCAGCGCCATCGCGATCACGATGCGCTGCTGCTGTCCACCGGACAATTGGTGCGGATAGCTGTTCAGTATCCGTGCCGGGTCCGGCAGTTTCACATCCGTGACAACCTCCATCGCGCGGCTATAGGCTTCGTGCTTCGAGGTGCCCTCATGGATCATTGGCACTTCCATCAATTGCTGGCCGATCTTCATCGCCGGATTGAGCGAGGCCATGGGCTCTTGATAGATCATCGCAATCTCAGAGCCGCGAATGTCGCGCAGCTGTTCTTGGCTCATCTCGTTGAGATCACGCCCCTTGAACTTGATCGTGCCGCCAACGATTTTGCCGTTCACGCCCAGATCCTGCATGACCCCCAGCGCCACTGTCGATTTCCCGCAGCCGCTCTCGCCCACAAGGCCCATCGCCTCACCGGGTTGCACGGTGCAGGAGAAATCCATCACCGCGGGGATTTCGCGCAATCGGGTAAAAAAGGAAATGGACAATTGGTCGATTTCCAGGATCGGGCCGTCGTAATCCCATTTAGCCATGTCCCGTCACTCCCTTGTTTCTTCTGTTCTCAAATATCCCGGGGGTCCGGGGGCAGGGCCCCCGGCCTGTTCATCAATCCCGAAGTGATTCCTCACGCAAGCCGTCGGCCAGCAGGTTCAGACCCAGCACCAGGCTCATCAGCGCAAGCGCCGGCGGCAGGGCAGGGTGCGGGAAGATCGACAAGAGCTTGCGGCCCTCATTGATGGTGGATCCCCAATCCGGGCTTTCCGGACTGACCCCCAGGCCAAAAAAGCCCAAGGTGCCCAAAAGGATCGTGGTATAGCCGATGCGCAGACAAAAATCGACGATCAGCGGCCCACGCGCATTGGGCAAGATTTCCCACAGCATGATGTACCAGGGGCTTTCGCCGCGCGTCTGGCCGGCGGCCACGTAATCGCGGGTGCGGATGTCCAGAACCAGACCGCGCACGATGCGAAATACGGTCGGCGAATTGACAAACACCACCGAGACAAAGACCACCAGCAGGTTCGGCTCCATCGGCACCAGATCAATCGAGCGCGGCATGAAGTCGATCACCGTGCCCGGGGTCGAAATCACACAAGCATACAAGAACACGCCGATGACGATCGTGGCACCGACATAGGTGCGCTGTTTGGTGGGCTGGGTGTGAAAGCGCGAATTGAACAGCACCGCAAAAAACACCACCGGGAACACGAACAGAACCACCGCCATGTAGCTGGGGATGCCGGTCTGGACGATCTCGGGCGTCACCAGCAGGTAGAACAGCAAGATCACCGGGAAGGCCAACACGAGGTTCGACAGGAAACTGAGCATCGTATCCAGCGTGGTCACGGTCAAAATGAAATTGATCAGCGCCAGAACCACCGCCAGAGTAATGGCCGAGGCCAGCCCGCCGGTGATCAGCACGAACAACACCGCAATGGCCGACAGCGCCCACAACAGATATTGGACCGTGCCGCGCTGAACGGCCGTGCCGGTGAAATAGCCTGCCGGCAATCCCAGCGTCACGCCAACCATGAAGGCAAAGATCGTCGCAAGCGGCGCGATCATCAACACGCGGGTCGCGCCTTTGACCATGCGACTAAAGACATCGCGCGCCAGATTGTCGCCGCCCAACAGGTAGTATGCATACTGCCCGTCCTCGGCGCCGTCCCAAAAGGTGCCCGGCACTTTGTTCTTCATGCCCGAGGCCTGCGCCAGCGGGTCATGCGTCGCGATCAGATCAAAGGCCGCATAAAAGCCGGTAAAGACCCAGAACATCACCAGCGCAAAGCCGATCATGCCAATCGTGCTGTCAAACAATTTGCCATACAGCCCCAAGCGGCGCTTGTAGGTGATGGATAGGGCAAACACCGCGATCAGGCTGATCCAGACCGGTGTAAATTGCCACAAGATGCGGACGATAATCTCGCCCCAGGAAAGCGGTTCCATATTCTCAGCCTCCTCAAGCGATACGTATACGTGGGTTCAGGAAGACATAGCCGATATCCGAGATCAGCTGGGTCACCAGAACGACGAAAACCGCGACAACCGAACAGGCCAGCAACAAATCGATGTCGTTGTTGCCTGCCGCGGCGACCAGCGTCCAGCCAAAGCCCTTGTAGTTGAACAGGCTCTCTACAATCACCACGCCGTTCAAGAGCCAGGGGAATTGCAGCATGATGACGGTAAAGGGCGCAATCAGCGCATTGCGCAACGCGTGCTTCATCACGATGTTGGGAAAGCTGACACCTTTCAGGCGTGCGGTGCGGATGTATTGGGCGGTCATCACCTCGGTCATCGAGGCCCGCGTCATCCGCGCGATATACCCCATGCCATATAGGGCAATGGTCAACACCGGCAGAAAGAAATTCTCGAATGTGGCGTTATCCATCGCGCTAGTCGCCGTGCCCTTGAACCATTTCAGCCCGACAGCAGAGGAGGCAAAGACCGCGATAAATATCACACCTGACACATATTCAGGTGTGGCGGTCGAGGCGATGGAAAAGGTCGACAAGGTGCGGTCGGTACGCGAGCCTTCGCGCATGCCCGCCAGCACGCCCAGGATCAGCGCCGAGGGCACCATCAGGATCATGACCCACAGCATCAATTTGCCGGTCAGGGCCAGGCGGCGGTTGACGATCTCTCCCGCGCCCTCCTTGAACACGGTGGAATAGCCCCATTTCCCTTGAATGACGCCGCAAAACCGGGGCGCATCTTCGGGTGCCATGCCCGGCGAGATACAACGCCCGGTCATCGTGCCATCCTCGGCGGTATTGGTCCAACCGGGCAAGACGCCAACCCAGCGCCCGTATTTCACCAAAAGCGGATCAAGATGGCCGTTTCGGTCCAGCCAGCTGGCGACCTGCTCGTCGGACATCCGGTTGTTGCCCTGAGATTTCGCCAGTTTCTCCAGATTTGGATAGAGATTGGTCAAAAAGAAGACGATGAACGTCAGGCACAATGCCGTCAGGATCATCACGCCGAGACGGCGCAGAATGAACAGTCCCATATTTCCCCCTGTTGTCGGTTCCCCTTCCGCTCTTTAAGGCGGAATTTGGTGCAGCATTGCCGTTCAGCGGCCATAAGTCAAAAGCCGAAGGCATTTTTTTTGCGGGGAGGGGCAGATTCGCCGCCGCGATATCGCGGGCGCGACACTTCAGGCCCAAAGAGCGAAGTTTCAGCGCGCCTCGCGCAACAACGATCGGGTCTGTGAGCGAAAGGAACTGGGCGACATGCCGGCGGATTTCGAAAAGGCACGGGTGAAATAGGCCGCAGATGCAAAGCCCAATTCGTCGGCAATGTCCTTGATCGGACGCTTGGTCTCGCGCAGCAGGCGGCGGGCTTCGAAGTGGATGCGGTCCGCCAGCAATTGCGACGCAGACTTGCCCACCGTCTGTTGACACACGCGGGTCAGATGGGTGGGGGTGACCCCCAGTCGCGCCGCGTAATCCGAAACGCTGCGCGGGCTGCGGAAATCGCGTTCTGCCAATGAGGTGAATGCCGCTGCCAACCGGTTGGCGGCATTGCGCTCGGTGACGTCGGGTTCGTGCAGGTCTTCCTGACGCTCCAGCCACAGACCCAACAGGCCCGCGTGCAATTGCAAGGCCCGTTCCGAGCCGGGCCTGGCACTTTCGGTTTCGATTTGGATCTGGTCGATCAGCCCGTTCAGTTCGGCCTGGCGGCGCGCATCGCGGATGCGCAGGTGCAGGGCCTCTGTCGGCAAGCCCAAAGCAGCCTTGTCGGGAAAGAACATCAGCGTGCCGAAAACCTGGCCCAGCATGTCGAAACCGTGCATCGTGCCGGCCGGCAGGAATACCGCGTTATGCGGGCCATAGCCACGTTTGACGCCCGAAATGGTGATGCGCCCCTGGCCCTTTGTGAACCAGATCAGCACCGGCCTGCGGTAGGCGCGCATGGCCTCGGTGCGCCAGCGCCCGCCTTGGCTGAACCGCGGCAACGGCACAACCTCAAAGCCCGAATGTGAGCTGGAAACATCCAACATCTACGACGAAGCCCCCGTTTCGATCGACCCTGCCAAACTATCCTTTGCGCCGGCATAATCAAAGCCCCAATGCGCGGACAAACTGTTCAACATATGGGTGGCGCGAGGGCGCCTGCCTCTAGATCGTGAAACGCGCCGGGCCGGCGCGCCCGGGGTCACCGCCCGGCAGAGAATCGCGTGACCGGCCGCAACGGCTACAGCCTTTGGGCATCGACCTTGTGCCAGCCCTCCATGCGCGCGCGAAACCACGAACGTTGCCGTTTGGCATATTGGCGTGTGGCCACGACGGCACTTTCATAGGCGTCGTCCAATGACAGTTTACCTTGCACATGGGCAATCAACACGGCCGCCCCGATGGCCTTGGACGAGGGGGCCTTTGGGTCCCATCCGGGCAAATTGTTGCGCGCCTCCATCACCGCACCGCCGCGCAACATCTGTTCAAATCGTTTCGCAATCCGCGCGTTCAACCAATCCTTGTCGGCCTCCACCACCAAGGGCAATGTGTCAAAAAGCGGCAGGTCGGGCGGCGGCGTCTCATCTTGCCAGGCGGCCAAACCCCGGCCGGTGGCCTTTTGCACCTCCCAGGCACGCTGAACGCGCATCGGGTTCATCAGATCAATGCGTCCGGCAGTCTCGGGGTCGAGTTGTTCGATCATCCACGCCAATTCACCCTCTTGAACCAGGGCGGCAGCCTGGGCCCGGATCTTCATCGGTGTTTCCGGGATGTCGACAAGCCCCTCGGTCAGCGCAGTGAAATACAATCCGGTCCCGCCCACAATCACCGGGCGTTGCAGATCGCGCAGGATCGGGCGGAGGTCGCGCAGCCAGTCGCCGGCCGAATAGGGCCGATCTCCGGGCACATGGCCATATAGTTTATGAGGAAGGCTGGCTTCTTCATCTGCGCTGGGCCGCGCGGTCAGGACGCGCCAATTGCCATAGACCTGCAGCGCATCCGCATTGACGATCACACCGCCTTGCTGGCGCACGAATTCCATGGCCAGCGCGGATTTGCCGGATGCCGTCGGCCCGGCAATCAAAACCGGGCGGTCGCGCGGCAATGTGGCCGTTATCTCGGATACGAATTTCTCAAGCGCATCGGCCATTCGGACATTGAACCTGCGGACTATTTACTACATTTTGCAAAAGTATCATCTGAACAGGCGGAGAATGCAATGTCACAGCAAGACACCCAATCAAGTGAATTGCGCTACAAGCGTGTCTTGTTGAAGATTTCCGGCGAAGCGCTGATGGGCGATCAGGGCTATGGGCTGCATCCGCCGACCGTGGCGCGCATCGCCCGCGAGGTAAAGTCCGTCCACGATATGGGCGCCGAAATCTGCATGGTCATCGGCGGCGGCAACATCTTTCGCGGGTTGCAGGGCAGCGCGCAGGGGATGGAACGCACCACCGCCGATTACATGGGCATGCTGGCCACGGTGATGAACGCGCTGGCCATGCAATCGGCGCTGGAAGAGCTGAACATCTTCACCCGCGTCATCTCGGCCATCCCCATGGATCAGGTCTGTGAGCCCTATATCCGCCGCCGCGCCGTGCGCCACCTTGAAAAGGGCCGCGTGTGCATATTTGCCGCCGGCACCGGCAACCCCTATTTCACCACTGATACCGCCGCCACGCTGCGCGCCAACGAGATGGCCTGCGAAGCCATCTTCAAGGGCACCAAGGTAGACGGTGTCTATGACAAGGATCCGGTCAGCAATCCGGATGCCAAGCGCTATGATCAGATCAGCTATGACGATGTGCTGGCCAAACATCTCAAGGTGATGGATGCCAGTGCCATTGCATTGGCGCGTGACAACAATTTGCCGATCATCGTCTTTTCGCTTGATGAACCCGGTGGTTTCAAAGGCATTCTGGCCGGTGAAGGCACCTTTACGATCGTCAAGGACAACTAGGCCGAAACGGCCATGCGTTGCACCAGGGAAACGCCTGTGCGACCTCGGGCTTTTGGCCCCATTGCCACCTATACAATTGACCCATCATAGGGCATAAGCGCGAAAACAGGCGCCCCGCGCGGCACGCCGCATGGGGCAAAAGCAGGGACCGTGAAAGGTTTGACAATGTCGGAAGACGATCTTGACATAGATCTGGATGATCTGCAGCGGCGCATGGATGGCGCCATGACCTCATTGAAGCATGAATTCGCCTCTTTGCGCACCGGCCGCGCCTCGGCCTCGATGGTTGAGCCGATCATGGTGGACGCCTATGGCGCGATGACCCCGATCAACCAGGTGGGCACGGTAAATGTGCCCGAACCACGTATGGTGACAATCAACATCTGGGACAAGCAATTGATCGGCAAGGCGGAAAAGGCCATTCGTGAAAGCGGCCTGGGCATCAACCCGGTGATCGACGGCACCGTGATCCGTTTGCCGATCCCCGAGTTGAACGAGGAACGCCGCCGTGATCTGACGCGCGTGGCCGCCCAATACAGCGAAAGCGCGCGTGTCGCGATCCGCAATGTGCGTCGCGACGGCATGGACCAGCTGAAAAAAGCCAAGGCGGCCGGCATGGGCGAAGATGACATGAAGATCTGGTCGGACGAAATTCAAGAACTGACCGACAAGGCAATTGCGGCCGTGGATCAGGCATTGGAAGTCAAGCAAGCGGAAATTATGCAAGTGTAGCGCGCCTGCGCGCGGGTGGTATTTCAGGGTGTCCAATTGAAAGACAATTCACATGTCGGTCCCAACCATGTTGCCATCATTATGGATGGTAACGGGCGCTGGGCCAAGGAACGCGGCAAGCCGCGTCTTTTCGGGCATCAGGCCGGGGCGCACCGCGTGCGCGAGATCGTACAGGCCTGCCCGGAACTGGGTGTGAAATACCTGACCATCTTTGCCTTTTCGACCGAGAACTGGAAACGAACCCAGGCCGAAGTGGCCGGGCTGATGACCCTGTTCAAACGCTATATCCGCTCGGAAGCGCGCGAATTGTGCGACAAGGGCGTGCGGGTGCGTTTCATTGGCGATCGCACGCGGCTGGAAAAAAGCCTGGTTGCCATGATGGACGAGCTGGAAGTCATGACAGCCGGCAACGACGTTCTCAATCTGACCATCGCTATCAATTACGGCGGCCGGGACGAGGTGGCCCGCGCCACCAGACGCCTGGCGCAGGACGTGTCGGACGGCAAGCTGGCGGCAACGTCGGTGGATGCCGATACACTGGCCAGCTATCTGGACACACATGTGCTGCCCGATCCCGATTTGCTGATCCGCACCAGCGGCGAGGCCCGCATCTCGAATTTTCTGCTCTGGCAGACGGCCTATACCGAATATGAATTCGTCGATACCTTGTGGCCGGATTTTTCGGCCCGCCATCTCGCTGATTGTCTTGACCGCTATACCCAAAGAGAACGCCGCTATGGCGCGGTGAACGGATGAGCGAGCAGGCCTCGGGATCGTGGTCTGATCTGCGCACCCGCATTGTGACCGGGCTGGCGCTGGCGGTAATCGGGCTGGGTGCGTTGGTGATAGGCGCGGGCGTTCTGGCGCTGGTTGTGGCAATTCTGGCGGGCATGATGATTTGGGAACTGGCGCGGATCGTCGCGCCCGAGGCCGACCCCGAACGTTCGTATCTGTTGGCGGCGATGGCGACGGTCGGCATTCTGGCCTGTGCTTCGGTTTCGCTGGAACTGGGTGTGGCGATACTGGCGGCGGTACCGGTGGTTGGAGCATTTCTCAAGGGGCGCTCCGCGGGCGCGATCTTTTTCCTTTATGCCTGTCTGATTCTGGCCGGCGCGCTGGGCGTGTATCTGATGCGGACCCGATTGGGGCTGGGGCCGGTGCTGTGGCTGGCGGCAATCGTCGTGGGCACGGATATTGCCGGCTATTTTGGTGGACGGATGCTAGGCGGGCCGAAGTTCTGGCCGTCGATCAGCCCCAAGAAGACCTGGGCGGGCACCCTGTCAGGTTGGGTGGCCGCGGCACTGATCGCGGCGGCATTCGCGGTATTTGGTGCGCCGGGGCAATTGCCGTTGGGCGCGTTCATGCTCTTGTCGGTGGTGCTGTCCTTTGCCGCGCAGATGGGTGATATCGGCGAAAGCGCCCTGAAACGGCGCGTCGGTGTCAAGGACAGTTCGAACCTGTTGCCGGGCCACGGTGGCGTGCTGGATCGTTTCGACGGCATGATCGCGGTCTTTGCCGTCATGTTGGTCTTGTGGATGCTCTTGCTCATCTTCGGTGGGTCAGCCTGAGCATGCGACGCATTTCCATTCTGGGCGCCACCGGGTCAATCGGCGTCAATACACTGGACCTGATCGCTCGGCGACCCGACGCCTTTCAGGTGGTGGCGCTGACAGGCGATCAGAACATTGAGCTGTTGGCGAAACAGGCGCGCGATCATAATGCCCAATGGGCCGTCACCGCCGACCCTGCCAAATATGATGCGCTCAAGGCCGCGCTGTCGGGAACGCAGATTCAGGCAGCAGCCGGACCTGCGGCCCTGATCGAGGCCGCCGAACTGCCGGCCGATTGGGTGATGAGCGCGATTGTCGGGGCCGCGGGCCTGCCGCCGGGCCTGCGCGTCCTGGAACAAGGCGGCACGCTGGCGCTGGCCAACAAGGAAACGCTGGTCGCCGCGGGCGCGTTGGTCAAATCCACCTGCGCACGCTCACAGGCGCGCTTGCTGCCGGTGGACAGTGAACACTCAGCCGTGTTTCAGGCGTTGATCGGCGAGGATATTGCCGCCGTCGAGCGGATCATCATCACCGCCTCAGGCGGGCCGTTTCGGGATTGGCCTGTCGGACGCATGGCCAAGGCGACCTTGCAAGAAGCGCTGAACCATCCCAATTGGTCGATGGGTCAACGGATCACGATAGACAGCGCGTCCATGTTCAACAAGGCGCTGGAGCTTATTGAAACCAAAGAATTTTTTGAGGTTGAGGCAAATCAGATAGAAGTGCTGGTCCACCCCGAAAGTCTGGTCCATGCGCTGGTGGGATTTCGCGACGGTGCGCTGATGGCCCATTTGGGCGCGCCTGACATGCGCCACGCCATCGGATTTGCGCTGAACTGGCCCGAGCGTAAAGACGTGCCGGTCGCGCGGCTGGATTTGGCCCATGTCGGAAAATTGCGGTTTGAAGCCCCCGATGAGCAGCGCTTCCCGGCATTGCGGCTGGCCCGGGAGGTCATGCAGATCGGCGGGCTGGCAGGGGCTGCCTTCAATGCCGCCAAGGAATCCGCGTTGGACGGATTCATTTCCGGTCAGATCGCTTTTATGGATATGGCCCATCTCGTCGAAGAGGTGCTTGACGACCTTTCTGGCAGCGCAGGCCTTAAAGATGACGCGATCAGCCTTGATAACGTGCTGCAGATGGACCAAATGGCACGTCATACAGCAAGAACCCGAATAGATGCGCGACATTAGAAAGGCGTTTGGCCGATGGATTTCCTGACATTGATTCCCAGTTTTGGTGGGCTCTTGTTTACCCTGGCGGCGTTTTTCGTTGCCCTGCTGGTGATTGTCTTTGTTCATGAATACGGCCATTACATCGTGGGCCGCTGGAGCGGGATCAAGGCAGAGGTCTTTTCCATCGGGTTTGGCCCGGTTCTGTGGTCACGACCAGACAAGCACGGCACCCGGTGGCAGATCGCGGCGATCCCCCTGGGCGGCTATGTCAAATTTCTGGGTGATGGCGACGCGGCCTCTGTCAGCCGTGGCGCTGACGTGGCGCCCGAAGAGGCGCGCGCCTCGATGCATTCCGCCCCGCTGTGGGCGCGCTCGGCCACGGTTGCCGCCGGTCCGATGTTCAACTTTGCCCTGTCGATAGTGGTTTTTGCCGGTCTGGTCATGGTGCGCGGTGTCGCCACCGATCCGCTGACCATCGCCGATCTGCCGCCCACGCCCTATGCGCAGAACCTGGCTATAGGTGATCAGATAGTGGGCATTGACGGCCAGGCCACGCCCGGCCTTGATGATTTTGGTGCTTTTGCCAATGCCCTGCCGGTTCAATCGATACTGGATTATGAAGTGCTGCGCGACGGCCAGTCGCGCATTGTGCAAGACATGCATCCCTATCCGGCCATGGTTGGCGCCGTCTCACCGGAATCGGCCGCCTCCGATGCCGGATTGCGCGCGGGTGATTTCATTCTCGCGGTTGACGGCGAACCGATGGACGCCTTTTCCGAATTGCAGGCCGTGGTGGCGGCGGCTGATGGGGCCACCGTCAATCTGACGATCTGGCGCGACGGGGTGGAATTCGCCCAAGAGCTGACGCCCCGCCGCACCGATCTGCCGCTGCCCGACGGGGGCTTTGAAACGCGCTGGCTGATCGGCATTTCCGGCGGCCTTTGGTTTGAGCCGGCCACCCGCGCGCTGGGGCCGTGGGAAGGGCTGACATTTGGCGTTGAACGCACGTGGTTCATCATCACTTCCAGCCTGTCGGGCCTGTATCACATGATCACCGGCGCCATTTCCAGTTGCAACCTGCGCGGGCCCATCGGGATTGCCCAGACGTCGGGCACGATCGCCGCGCAGGGGCTGACCAGCTTCATTGGCTTCATTGCCCTGTTGTCCACCGCTGTGGGCCTGCTGAACCTGTTCCCCATCCCGGTTCTGGATGGCGGCCACCTGGTGTTTCATGCCTATGAGGCCGTCACCGGCAAACCACCCTCTGACGGTGCCCTGCGCATCATCATGACCGTTGGATTGGCGCTGATCGGCACCTTGATGATATTTGCTTTGTCCAATGACCTGTTTTGCCCCTGATTTACGCGATGACGCGCACAATCGGCGGCGAATTTGTCAAAATCATGCCACATTTGGTGGCTAGGGTGTAAGAACCAACAGTCCTTAGTCACAGCCATGGGCCAAGACGATGCAAACGATACATGCCGGATACCAGGGTTTCTCGCTTCTGATCTCACTGAATTGGGACAGGTTGCTGTATATTGGCACCATCGCCGCCGCTTTGGGCATCGGCGCCTGGGTCGGCTCGCTTTAACCCGTCCACAATCCAAACATCACCATGATGCGCGTCGGTCCGCCCGGCGCGTTTTGTCGTTTTGACACTGCGCGCCGTTCGGGCTAGCAAGACAGAACTGGGATGTCTCTTTTTTGGATTTGGGGTCTATGCAAAATTCACCTGTCTGCAAGCGCGGTTTTCTGACATCGCCCCTTGCATTGCTGCGCGTTGTTTCATTGGGTTTCTTGATCGCTTTCGGCGCATTTGGCGCATCAAGCGTCAAGGCTCAGGATTTCCGGTTTTCCAATTTCCGTCTCGACGGCGGCAGCCAGGTTGAATTGCCGGCGATTCTGGGTTTCGCCGGTTTGAACGCGGGCCAAAGCTATTCGGCAGGCGAATTGAACCAGGCGTTGCAGCGCCTGCAGGCCACAGGCCTGTTCGACAACGTGGCCTTTATCCCGCGCGGTGGCACCTTGGTGGTTCAGGTCAGTGAGTTTCCAACCGTCAACCGTATCTCGGTCGAAGGCAATCGCAACATCACCGATGAGGTCGCCGCCCGCCTGATCCAAACCCAGGAACGCCGTGTCTTCCGACCCAGTCAGGTTGAGGCGGATGCCAATACACTGGTAGAGGCCTATGCCGACCTTGGCCGGGTCAACGCCACGGTCACTCCGCGTTTCATTCGCCGCTCGGGCAATCGTGTCGATGTGGTTTTTGAGGTCTCAGAAGGTCGCGTCACCGAAATCGAACGCCTGTCGTTTGTCGGCAACCGCGCCTTCACCGACCGCAGGCTGCGTCGGGTGCTGGAAACCAAACAGGCAGGCGCACTGCGTTTCTTGATCGGCAAGGACACTTTTGTCGAAGACCGCATCGGACTTGACCGCGTTTTGTTGCGTGATTTCTATCAGGCGCGTGGCTATGTCGATTTCCAGATCCTGTCGGTCAGCAACGAATTTTCGCGCGAACGTAACGGCTTCTTCCTGACCTTTACGGTGCAAGAGGGGCAGAAATACAAATTTGGCGAGATCACTACCTCGTCCGAGGTGCCCGGTGTCGATGCGGCCGACTTTGCCCGGTTGGCGCGTATCAGATCGGGGCGCACCTATACGCCCGAACTGGTCGACAACACCATTTCGCGCATGGAAGCGCTGGCGCAGAAAAAGGGTTTGAACCTTGTGCGCGTCGATCCTCGTGTGACCCGCAATGACGCGGATCTGACGCTGGACATTGATTTTGCCCTGGTCGAAGGCCCGCGCATCTTTATTGAACGCATCGACATTGCGGGCAACGCCACCACTCTGGACCGCGTGATCCGCCGCCAATTCCGCGTGGTCGAGGGCGATCCGTTCAACCCTCGCGAAATCCGCGAAGCCGCCGCGCGCATCCGTGCGCTGGGGCTGTTCACCACCGCGGAAGTCAATGCGCGCGAAGGCACGGCCTCTGATCAAGTCATGATTGATGTCGAGGTTGAGGAAACCACGACCGGCTCTTTGCAATTCGGCGCGGCCTACAACCTTGCCACTGGCATCGGGCTGACAGCCGAATTCAAGGAGCGCAATTTTCTGGGCCGCGGCCAGACCTTGAATTTCGATTTCAAGCTGGGTCTGGATAATTCGCAAGGCGGCATGACCTTTATCGAACCCGCTTTTTTGAGCCGCGATCTGCAGTTCCGGTTTGACGGCGAATACCGCCAGACTGAATATGACTACACCGATTATGACACGCAAACCTATCTGGTCCGACCATCCTTTGAGTTTCCATTGGGCGAAAAGGCCCGTCTGGGGCTGCGCTATTCGCTGACGGGCGACCGGATATTCAACGTGGCCGCCGGCTCATCGGGGATCTTGCAGGCAGAAGAGGCCGCAGGTCGTCAGGTCAGCTCTGGTCTGGGCTACACGCTCAGCTATGACACCCGCACCACTGGCGTAAACCCGAATGCGGGCGTGCTGGTGCGATTGGGCCAGGATTTCGCCGGGCTGGGGGGCAATGCCCGCTCGATCAAGACCACCGCGCTGATGTCGGCGGAAACACGGGTCTGGAATGACGACGTAACCCTGCGGGCCACGCTGGAGGGCGGCGCTCTGACCACATTCGGCGCCGACAGCCGGTTGAATGACCGCTTTTTCCTGACGGCGGCAAAAATGCGCGGCTTTGCGCCCGCAGGTGTCGGCCCGCGGGATCTGACGGTGGCCAACCGTGACGCCCTGGGCGGCAATTATTTTGCCGTAGCGCGGTTCGAAAGCGAGTTTCCGTTGGGATTGCCAGAGGAATTCGGTTTTTCGGGCGGTGCCTTTTTCGATGTCGGCTCGGTCTGGGGGCTGGACAATACCGGCGGCGGTGCGGTGGACGATGATCTGTATTGGCGCGCCACGGCCGGTGTTTCGCTGTTCTGGCAAACACCCATTGGCCCCCTGCGTTTCAATTTCAGCCGTCCGCTGCAAAAGGAAAACTACGACAAGGGTCAGGTTTTTGACCTGACCATTGCCACGCAATTCTGATGCGGCGCAGGCGGATCAAAGCAATATTGCCGGCTCTCTTTGCGGCATTGCTGATGAGCGGGCCGGTGCAGACACAGGAATTGGGCGTGCCGGTGCTGCCCATTCTGACAATTGATGTGGACCGCGTGTTTTCCAGCACGATCACCGGGCAGCGCATCTCGGATGGCATCACCCAACTGGCGACCGAACTCGCGGCCGAAAACCGGCGGATCGAGGCGGAACTGGCAGCCGAAGAGCTGGCGCTGACCGAAACCCGCGACACGCTTGGCGCGGCAGAGTTCAAACCGCTTGCCGACGCCTTTGACGAAAAAGTCCAGCGCATCCGGGCCGAGCAAGAGGCAAAGGAACGCCAGTTGCAGCAATTGCAGGATGCCGAAACCCAGGAGTTTCTTGCCGCAATCGCGCCGGTCCTGTCCAGCCTGGGCAACAAATACGGGGCGGTGGTGATCCTGGACCGCCGCAATGTTCTACTGGCCGCGGATGGCGTCGACATCACCGAAGAGGCCATCGCGCGCATTGATGCCG
>Ga0316205_10002556_pt1 | contig 18702 bp, 14 predicted proteins | sample 3monthpyrite_MG_FD_204941 | JGI IMG/M metagenome (GOLD analysis project Ga0316205, IMG submission 204941) | Microbial mat bacterial communities from mineral coupon in-situ incubated in ocean water Damariscotta River, Maine, United States -... | ecosystem: Environmental > Aquatic > Marine >... | reverse complement strand
AAAAGGGCAATCATTACAAGAACCCTTCCTCAACGCGCTACGAAAAGAACGTGTGCCAGTGTCAATTTATTTAGTTAACGGTATTAAACTTCAAGGGCAGGTCGAATCATTTGATCAATTTGCTGTCATGTTAAGAAATACTGTGAGTCAGATGGTATATAAACATGCCATCTCTACAATCGTACCAGCCAGAGCTATACGCTGGGCCAATGCACATGATGATGATCATGAGAATGGTCATAGTGATGCTGGAGGCGGTAACGTTTAACAGTTAGTTTTAAATCTTTTTTTCTCTACGGCTGTCTTACTGACAGCCGTTTTTCTTATTGGCTTAAGATGTCTTATCCTTAATAACAAACCCCGTCCACTCTCCTTATGTCTATTTTTAAAGCAGGGATAAAGGCCAGGTATTACGTGTATAATGTCGTCTTTATTCTATTCTAAAGAGAATTTACATTGTTCGATCGTCCCGGTATTGGCGAGCAGGCCATACTTGTTCACCTTGATCTCAACGCTGAAAATCAACGCGAATACATCACTGAATTTGAAGAGCTTGCTCAGTCCGCAGGTGCTAATGTGCGTGATATTGTCACCTCGAGCCGTAAAACACCTGATGCCAAATATTTTGTAGGTAAGGGTAAAGCTGATGAAATTGCACAACTGGTTGAAGCTAATGAAATTGAATTAGTTTTGTTTAACCATGCGCTCAGCCCCTCTCAGGAAAGAAACCTTGAAGCATTATTTCAATGTAGAGTGTTAGATCGAACCGGTTTGATTCTGGACATCTTCTCTCAACGAGCCAGGACATTTGAGGGTAAGTTACAGGTTGAGCTTGCTCAGCTTAAGCATTTATCTACCCGTCTAATTAGAGGCTGGACTCACCTTGAGCGTCAAAAAGGGGGTATTGGTTTACGTGGCCCGGGTGAAACTCAACTGGAAACCGATCGACGTTTACTGGGTATGCGTATACGGCAGATAAATAAACGTCTGGTGAAAGTGCGTAAACAACGCGAACAAGGTAGAAGCGCCAGGCGAAAAGCAGAAGTGCCTACCGTGGCATTTGTAGGTTATACCAATGCGGGTAAATCAACTCTGTTTAATGCCCTGACCGAGGCAGATGTTTATGTGCAGGATCAACTGTTTGCGACACTTGATCCTACGCTAAGAAAGCTAAAAATTGATAATAGTTGTGAAATTATTTTGGCTGATACAGTGGGTTTTATTCGTCATTTGCCCCATGACCTGGTTGACTCATTTCGCTCAACCTTGCAGGAGACAGAGGAGGCGCATTTATTATTCCATATTATCGATGCCTCTGATGATATGCGTCTGGATAATATAGATGCTGTGGAAACGGTGTTAAAAGAAATCGGTGCCATGAAAGTACCGCAGATCCAAATAATGAATAAAATAGATCGATTAGAAATTGAGCCGCGAATTGATCGTGATGAACAGGGTAATGTTAAACGTATCTGGGTTTCGGCAATTGAAAATAAGGGGCTGGACCTGATTCATCAGGTGCTAGCAGATTATTTTAAGCAAGATGTGGTTCAGGGTACCTTATGCCTTTCACCTGCTGAGGGCAGGGTGCGAGCGTTGCTCTATGGTATTAATGCGGTGGAATCAGAGCAGATTGATGATCAAGGGCAGTTTATTCTACAAATTAATATCCCCAGGCGGGATCTGTTGCAGATGGCCAGCAGAGAATCGGTATCTGAGCACCTGTTATTGCCTGAAGATTATATCGCACCTGCTGTTTATTAAATGGTACTAATTAAATGCCTCATACATGCCTTCTGTTTCTGTGACAGACAGGTTACAATCCGTTTTCTTAAAAATTGATAATAGTTGGAGTCGCTAATGGCTTGGAATGAGCCGGGTGGAAATAAGAATAAAGATCCATGGGGTAACCGTGGTGGTAATGGTGGCAACGACGGCCCACCAGATCTTGATGAGGTATTCAAAAAATTCATGAACAAACTTAACGGTGTGTTAGGTGGTTCTGGGGGCGGTGGTAACCGCGGAGTATCTTCTGGTAATAATTCAGCAGGCATTATCGCATTAGTGGTAATAGGTGCGATTATCTGGTTATTAACCGGTACCTATAAAATTGCTGAGGCTGAGCGAGGTGTAGTGCTGACGTTTGGTAAGCACTCCTACACAGTTGAATCAGGTCTGCACTGGCATTTTCCTACGCCTATACAGAAAGTGCTTAAGGTTGATGTGAGTAATATCCATGAATATTCGCACAATGGCACAATGTTGACGCAAGATCAGAATATCATTGATATTGAAATCACTGTTCAGTACCAGGTTGGTAGTTCAGAAGATTATTTCTTCAATATGCGTAATCCAGTGCGTACATTAGCTGAAGCATCTGAAAGCGCACTGCGTCAGCATGTTGGCCGTAGTACGATGGATTATGTATTTGGTGATGGTCGTGAAGATATTGCGGTAAGCACGCAGGAAACGACTCAGGAAATACTCGATAGCTATAAATCGGGTTTGCAAATCGTGCGTGTAAACATGCAGGAAGCGAAGCCGCCTGAAGCAGTAAAAGCTTCATTTGATGATGTAACTAAAGCCGTGGAAGATGAGGATAAATTACAGAATCAGGCTGAGGCCTATCGTAATGAAATCTTACCTACTGCACGAGGTCAGTCTGCACAAATATTAGAACAGGCTAAAGCTTACAAACAGGAAGTGGTTGCTCGAGCTGAAGGTGATGCACAACGATTTACAAGTCTTTATAACGAGTATCGTAAATCTCCTGGTGTAACCCGAGATCGACTTTATATCGAAACGGTTGAATCAGTATTATCTCAAACCAGTAAAATTATGGTTGATGTTGAAGGTGGTAATAATATGATTTATTTACCGCTTGATAAGATGTTAGAAAATAGAGATGTCAGTCGCAATACTGTGCAGAGAGCAAGTGGTTTAATTGATAATGCACAAAATAGTGACTTTGATAATAATAGAAATCGCTCTGTACGTTCAAGGGAGGCAAGATAATGAATAAAATAATCGGCATTATAATTGCCCTGGGATTAATCGTTGTTTATACCTGTACTTTCTTTGTTGATGAGCGTGAAAAAGCGATTCTTCTGGCTTTCGGTAAAATTGATAAAGTCGGTTATGAACCGGGTATACATTTCAAATTACCATTTCCATTCAACGAAGTTAAAAAACTCGATGGTCGTATTTTGACTATTGATCAAAGACCTGTGCGTTTTTTAACTAAAGAAAAACAACATATGGTTGTTGATTCATTTGTTAAGTGGCGCATTATTGATGAAGCTAAATACTTCACTGCTACTTCAGGTGGTCGTGAGCAGAATGCAGCTTCATTAATTTATCGTATGGTAGATGACGGTTTACGAAATGAGTTTGCAAAACGTACTGTACAGGAAGTTATTGCTCAGGATCGTACTCAGATAATGACTTTACTTACTAGTAATATCGATGAAAAAGCACAGTCTTTAGGTATTCGTGTTGTTGATGTAAGAATCAAACGTATCGATTTTCCTGAAAAAATTAGTCAGAATGTTTATGAACGAATGCGTACTGAACGTGAACGTTTAGCTCGTGAACATCGCTCTAAAGGTGAAGAGACTGCAACACGTATTCGTGCAGATGCAGATGCGCAGAGTCGGGTACTAGTTGCTGAAGCTTATCGTGATTCTGAAATTATGCGTGGTGAAGGCGATGCACTTTCTACTGAGATTTATGCCAAAGCATTTAATCGTGATCGTGATTTTTATCGGTTCTATAGAAGTATGGAAGCCTATAAGAAAACCTTTTCGAATAAAGGTGATGTTATGTTGATAGAACCAGATTCAGATTTCTTTAAATATTTTAAGAATTCGAACGGTAAATCGAAATAGTAACAGTTAGATCTTAAGCCGGACAGAAATGTCCGGCTTTTGTGTGCATGGATGCACGGTATTTTTTAAACGCAGGAGCGGCTTTAAAAAGTGTGTGCATGGATGCACGGTATTTTTTAAACGCAGGAGCGGCTTTAAAAAGTGTGTGCATAGATATGCAGTAATTAACTTCAGTTTTCAAATAGTTTGAAGAGAACTGGTGGTGACAATGGGCATTAATAAAGGTTTAGAATGATTGCCTGGAATGAGCTTTTTAGTGCATTGGCACTGGTTTTAGTAATAGAAGGGCTAATGCCTTTTATTAGCCCTAAGGGCTGGCGAGAAACTATGTTACAGGCAAGTCGCTTAGAAGATAAAACGTTACGAACAATTGGTTTTGTTAGTATGTTGTTTGGTGTAGTTTTATTGTATTTAATGCGTTAATTTAAAAGGAACCGGACTGAAGTTGCTCTAGTGTGTCGGTTTAAACCGTCTACTTTGAGTGATCTCTCGCGGATGATATTAGATCCGATCTTTAATCGTTTTATGAAGAGATTTTGAAAAAATAATGAATAACACAGCATCAAATAATCGTTGGTTATTACCCCAGGGAATTGAAGAAGCGCTTCCTGCGGATGCAGCTCGTCTTGAATCTTTACGTAGAAATTTACTCGATATATATGCCAGTTGGGGTTATGAATTAGTTATGCCGCCAATGATCGAGTTTCTCGATTCTTTATTAACGGGTACCGGTCATGACCTGGATTTACAGACATTTAAACTAATTGATCAGCTTACAGGTCGCTCAATGGGTATGCGTGCGGATATGACACCGCAGGTAGCTCGAATTGACTCTCATCGGTTAAAAAATGAAACACCAAATCGACTGTGTTATATGGGAACCGTTCTACGTACTCTACCTGATGGTTTTGGTAGTAGTCGTAGTCCATTTCAGGCGGGTGTCGAATTATATGGTCACGGCGGTATAGAAAGTGATGTTGAAGTTTTATGCTTAATGGTAGAAACACTCAGAGCGTCGGGCATAAAAGATATTTCAATTGATATTGGCCATGTTGGGCTTTATCGAGGGCTTGCAAAGCAGGCGGGTTTTGATGAGGATCAGGAAGCGACCTTATTTGAAATGATGCAGCGCAAAGCTATTCCTGAAATACAGTCATTTCTTGATTCCCAGTCTATCGAAAAAAATGTAGCTGAAATGTTAAATGCACTACCTGAGTTAAACGGTGACGATAGTTGTTTGCAGCGTGCGCAAAAAATATTATCTAATGCTGATGATGAAGTTAAAGACGCATTGAGTTATTTACAACAGGCAGTGGCTAAATTTAAACAACGGGTAGGTGATGTAGCTATTCACTTTGATCTGTCTGAATTACGTGGCTATCACTATCATACTGGTTTGCTGTTTGCAGCATATACGCCAGATGAAGGGCAGGAAATAGCTCGTGGTGGTCGCTATGATGATATTGGTCATGTATTTGGTCGTGCTCGTCCTGCCACCGGTTTTAGTACTGATTTAAAGAACTTATTAAATTTATCACAGCAAATGGAAGTGTTATCTTCTAGTGCTATTTTAGCACCCAGTGATGACGACCCGGAGTTATGGACAACTGTGCAGAGGTTACGAGCTCAGGGTGAAAAAGTTATTCAATCTTTACCTGGTCAGTTAGGCGATGCGGCTGATCTTGGTTGCGATCGTGAACTGAAAAATATTTCAGGTAAGTGGGTCGTTAAATAAATTAATTATCTCAATGAAGGCATAATCTGATGGGTAAGAATGTAGTTGTACTGGGTAGTCAATGGGGCGATGAAGGTAAGGGCAAGATAGTTGATTTGCTAACTGATAGAGCATCTGCGGTTGTTCGATTTCAGGGTGGTCACAATGCGGGTCATACACTGGTAATTGGCGATAAAACAACCGTATTGCATTTAGTACCATCGGGTATTTTACGTGACAATGTTATGTGCCTGATTGGTAATGGAGTTGTGTTATCACCAACTGCCTTATTCACAGAAATGAATATGCTGGAAAAAGAAGGTATTCCCGCTGCGCAGCGTTTAAAAATCTCTGAAGCTTGCCCTCTAATTATGCCTTACCACGTTGCATTAGATCAGGCGCGTGAAATAGCTCGTGGTAAAAAAGCTATTGGTACTACTGGCCGAGGTATCGGTCCCGCATATGAAGATAAAGTCTCACGTCGCGGTTTACGAGTGGGTGATTTATTAAATGCAGAAACTTTTGCTGAAAAGTTAAAAGGTGTTATGGAATATCATAACTTTGCATTGGTTAATTATTTCAAGGCTGATGCGGTTGATTATCAAACTGTATTAGATGAAATCATGGGTATGCGCGAAAAGATTGTTTCGATGATTGCTGATATTCCAGCTATGTTACATAACTTACGTAAAGATGGCGCAAACATTATGTTTGAGGGTGCGCAGGGTACACTACTGGATATCGATCAGGGTACTTACCCATATGTAACATCTTCTAACTGTACTGCAGGTGGTGCATGTACTGGTTCAGGTGTTGGCCCATGTGACTTAGATTATATTTTGGGTATTACCAAAGCATATACTACACGAGTAGGTGCAGGCCCTTTCCCAACAGAGCTATTTGATGATGTAGGGCAGTACTTGGGTGAGAAAGGCCATGAATTTGGTGCAACGACAGGTAGAAGTCGACGTTGTGGCTGGTTTGATGGTGTGGCTTTACGTCGCTCCGCGCAGGTTAATAGTATTACAGGTTTATGCATTACAAAGCTGGATGTTCTGGATGGTTTAGAAACATTAAAAATATGTACGTCATATAAATACAATGGTGAAACCCTGGAAATACCACCAGTAGGTGCTGATGCTATTGAAAAATGTGAAGCGATATATGAGGAAATGCCAGGCTGGTCTGAAGCAACTGTTGGTGTTCGAAACAGAGACGAGCTACCACAAAATGCATTAAATTATTTGAATCGTTTAGAAGAGGTAGTAGGTGTTCCCATAGACATAATTTCTACTGGACCTGAGCGTGATGAGACAATTGTTTTACGTAACCCTTACGAATAAATTTAATCATTACTTAATTACAAAAGCCCTTTTTAAGGGCTTTTGTGCGTTTAGGTTAGTTAATTAAGTAATAAAGTTGTCATGAGTTGATTGCTTTCTGACATTTTAAGACCCGAAAAGATGGCTATATTTATTTAACCTTTATACCAGTAAATAAATAACTGGAGAAAGCAAATGAACCTGGCTATTCAATATTTTAATCAACAATCACCCGGTGTTATTATTGCTGCTCAAAAAGACGGCAGTAATGATCTTGGTGTTTATTATACGGGAACGCGTCAAGAGCTTGAGGTGCTTCGAGGTTTGATCAATGAATCAATCGACCAGCTTCAGTCTAGAGAGGAAGTGGACCTTAATATACTAGACTGAATTGTTAAGGTATTAAAAAACAACAGCTATCACTCGATAGATTTATTTTTTCGAAGGCAGGTCTTTCTTTTGTGGAGACCTGCTCGAACTATTGTTTTACCAATAAAAATTCTACTCGCCAGTTAAAGTGTATAAGCTTTATATAAATAGAAATCTAAACAAATGCCTGGGTAAATTTTTCAATAAATTTATCATAGTCTTCTACAGCTAAGCGATTTATACCAGCTGCGGCTTTTCTGCCGCCCCCTGTTTCAAACTGGCGACATAACTCATCAGCACCGGTTTTATTACTTAAAGGTGCGCGTACACTGACTACATAACTATTATCGGCTTGTAGAGTCAACATGGCATGTGCACGGCTATGATGCTCTGTCGCCAGTTTATTTGCATAAACACCGCTTACGCGGCGTGCCCATTTCTCATTAGGTAGCAGAGTTACGCTATGGCTCGAGGTTTCATAGTCGGGTTTACAGGTTTGAATATTGCTGATGTCTTCATTATAACCATTAAGTAGCGCAACAAATGCATTGTCAGAACTTATAAAATCAAAAGGGTTTTCATAGTTGCTGATAATTTTATATAACGCGTCCGGTGTGAATATAAGGTCATCCAGGTTTGAGCCATAACCATTATAATTAATGCAAGTACCTAGTTGTTCAAGCTGGTTTAATTGTTCTTTAGTTAAGTTTAAAGGCATGGCGGCAGTGTGAGCTGACTGATGTAGGTTGTCACCAAACGCTGCGGTAACGGCCCATGGTAGAAACTGCTGCTTTAGATGATTATTAACTAATAGACTGGTACAGGTGTTTGCATCAGTATTTATCGTTGCGACTAAATTTTTATTTATTGGTATTTCACCTGCAAAGTGGTGATCAAAATATTGTACATGGGTGTTCTGTGATAGAAGTCTTTCCAGGTCGGAACGATTTTTGTCTAGTGAAATATCCAGAACTAACACCTGATCACCAGCAGCGGCCTGTACATTTTTAAGTAGACTAATATCGCGTTTAATCCCGGTTATTAATGTGCTTTCTATAGGGTTAGCAAGGCGCATCTGGTGTAGTGCGCAAATGCCATCAGCATCACCGTTAAAAACGTCAAAATTCGTCATTATTTTTTCCTATAACTTAAAAGGTATCGTAATTTAATCAGAACCGATATTAAAAATTACTGACCAATTTAGCAGAAATATAAATTATTACTAGCTTATGACAGATCATTTCCCTGGATGATATATGTGGTCTGTTTATTAAAAATATTCAAGTTTTATGGCTTTAGGAATAAAACTGATCAATTGTTAAACAATGTTAATAAAGTCTGCCAGCTCTCGTCGGCAGGCTTTTTATTATTTAAAATACACCCATCTTAATATAAAGCTATGAAATAAAAACAGCAAGATTACATAAAAATACATGTTCAATTTTTGAATCCAGTAGGTTGCTTTAAGGGTTGTAGCCGATAATTGTTACGCAGAGTCTATTTAGTGATGATTCAATGATCTGATGTTGGTTACCTTAATGAGTTAGACTGAATAGGTTACTTTAATAAGCACGCGGAAATCATTGAATTTAATGAAAAATTAGTATTTTGGTGTATACTCTTATGCTAAATGTTTAACTAATTTGAGGAAATGGGTCAATTGAAGTTAAAGGCTGGTTTTTGACATATTGTTTCTTCTTAAATGTTGCAATCAGGGTCCAATAAGACAGTATATGTTTTTTAAATTTCTACATCGTCAAATTATTAGTAGGATAATGCTACTTCTATGTTTAGGCTTCGGTTTTTTATCGACGCCTCTTCCGGCTATGGAACTAGATGATTTTGTAGTGGATTCTATTGGCACCCATCCATCTATACGTGAACAAGTACATATATTTAGACAGATTGATCGTGATCGTGATATAGCAAGAAGTGGCTGGCGCCCCAGTGTAGATTTAGAGGCCTCAACTGGTACCTATGAGACTGAATCCCCTCTTACATCAGGTCTTAAGCGTGATTATGAAAGCAACCGAGCAGAGTTGTCTATTACTCAAAATCTTTTTAATGGATTCGATACATCCTATCAGTTAGACCAAACTCAGGCGCGTGTTAGTTCGTCGTTATATGAAATTTTTGATACGGCAGACAATATCGCACTGGAAGCGGTGCAGGCTTACCTGGACGCCGTGAAACAGCAAAAACTGGTTGAACTGGCCGAGACTAATGTGACTTCTCATGAGCGTATTTTGTCGCAGATTCGTGAAAGAAACGACTCAGGAGTAGGACGTCACTCTGAGTTGCAACAAACCGAAGGTCGTGTTGCCCGTGCTCATGCCAGTTTGATAGCGCAACAGAATAATTTACAGGATGCAGCGACAAAACTGCATGAAGTTCTGGGTCGTTATGTAGTGCTTTCAAAAATGAAAGAGCCAGAATTACCTTCTCATCCTGGTAAGACGCTTAATGAATTAATCGATATTGCATTGGAGAAACACCCTGCTATCAAGGTGGCTAATTTTAATATACAAGCCGCCTTGTCAGACTCACATCGCGCTCGACGTAATAACTATCCAAAAGTTGATCTACGTCTGGCTAAAGAAGTGGGTGACGATATCAGTGGTTTGAATGGTGATACTGATGAGATGAGTTTGGTGATAAATCTCAGTTATAACCTTTATCGTGGCGGCGCTGATCGAGCTACAGAGCGCAAAAAAATTAGTGCTGTGCACCAGAATCAGGAATTTGCTGCACAAGTTCGCCGGCAGATTATTAATACTATGCGTCTGGCGTGGGTGGCTGATCAGTCTTTGTCGCGACAAATTAAATTTTTAAGCACGCATATCGATAAAGCTCGTCAAACAGTTGAATCCTATGGAGAGGAGTTTTTTATAGGTCAGCGAGACTTGATTGATTTACTCGATGCTGAAAGTGAGTTGAACACGGCGCAAAACCAACATATCGAAGCTTTATATGAATCTCTTGCTGCAAGATATCGAATACTTGAGGCTATGGGCATATTGTTTCCGGCCTTAAATCTGGATGTGTCTGTTGGTGAAGATGATTTACATATTTCTAAAATTCAGGCTCAAGGAGACGATGTTTTGCCTCTGGATTCTGACCGAGATGTGGATAAAGAAAAGAATCCTCTTGATCACTGTGATAATACTCTGAAAGATAATTCTGTGAATGATTTCGGTTGTCATGATAATTATTCTGTCAGGTTTGGTTTTAACCAAGTGAATCAAGCACCGGTAGTTGGTGATGATCAACTGGAACTGGAAATGAATAGTGCACTGGTTATACCCCAGAGCATATTGCTTGAGAACGATACCGATGCCGATAATGATAATTTGCGCTTGGTTAATTTTACTCAGCCTGAAAAAGGTGCCCTGGCATTTGATGATAAGAAAAACTTAATTTATCGAGCCGAAGACGGTTTCACGGGAACTGATAAATTTAGCTATACGATTACAGATGGTCAGGGTGCAGTAGCTACTGCCGTGGTTAAACTCATCGTGGCGCCTAAAAGTGATATGCAATTAACTAAAACACAATTTGTGAATTTTGTTTATAAGAGTTCAAAGCTTGCATCTGGGTCACAGGCAAAAATTGAAGATATTGTTAATAAACTAAAATACATGTCATATGATCGAGTCGAAATTTTTGCATATACAGATAATATCGGCTCAGATAGCTATAATTTAGCATTATCAAAGCGTCGAGCTGAAGCCACTCGCGGGATGTTGGTATCTCTAGGGTTGGATAGTAAAAAAATAAAAGCATTTGGTATGGGTGAACAAAATCCTATTGCTGATAATGCCACACCTGAAGGTCAGGCTATTAATCGACGGGGTGAGCTGTTGATTAAATTTGGCTCGGGGTCTTCCAGCAAGCCACGTGCAGTACTAGAAAAAAAATCAAACTAGTTATCACGCGCCTGTGTTCTGCTGGATGCTAAATATAATAAGGGTCCAAATTGCTGAATGAGTATTTCTTAAAAGTAATGATTGAGCAGAGAAGCTAACTCGTGCGGCTGCGTATTGACAGTGTTGTTGTAAACTTTAGGCACTACTTTAAAGTGTTTGCAATTAGCATGATCTGCGTATTGGCATTATTTATGCCCAATCAGCAATATGCACAGACTTTTGCGGATCAAAAAATGCTGCAAAGACTAAATGAGCAATATAGTGCAGAGGCCAAAAATCGTGGTATTGCGCTGAATTTAATGCTCAAGAAACTTGCCGATAAAGATATTAAACAACAGCTAGCTGAAGTGAACCGTTTTTTTAATCAGTTCAAATACCAGGAAGATATGAAACTGTGGCAACAGAAAGATTATTGGGCTACCCCTGAAGAGTTTATTGGCGTTAATAGCGGTGACTGTGAAGATTATGTAGTGGCAAAATACTTTGCGCTTCGTTATTTGGGTGTACCAGATAAAAAACTATATCTAACCTATGTAAAAGCAGTGCGTGAGAATGTTGCCCATATGGTGCTTAGTTATTTTTCAACGCCTAAAAGCATACCGCTCATTCTTGATAACTATAATCCACAAATTCTATCCGCTAGCAGGCGTCGCGATTTATTGCCTGTTTATAGCTTTAATGCGAAATCTCTATTTTTAACCAATGCTTCAGCTGGGCTGGGACGTTCATTGCCAACAGATAAAATAAAAAATAACAAATGGCAAAAAATGCTGGCTAATATAAAAAGGTCGAATCCATGACATTATTTAAACAGGTTGCCTTAATTGTGTCCCTGGTGTTTTTACTGATATTAGTAACCATCTCGTTTAGTAATATTGAAAGGGCGGGTTCATTTTCAGAAGGTCAATTAAAAACATCGGCACAAGATATGGCAACCACATTAGGCATTGCTATCAGTACATCATCTTCGGTTGATGATGTTGCTGCATATGAAACTTTATTTAATGCGGTATTTGATAGCGGATATTATTCAAGTATTGAACTGGTAGCACCTGATGGAAAAGTAATACTTAAAAAAACAAGGTTGGTAGAAGTTCAAGGTGTGCCAGACTGGTTTATATCTTTGGTACCATTATGGCCTGCAGTAGGTACATCTGAGGTAATGAAGGGTTGGGTTCCTCTGGGTACTTTGCGCTTAACTTTGCACCCTGGTTATGTATATACCGCATTGTATAAAAATATTGAGTCCAGTTTGTTTTGGGCGATGGTGCTATTTTCTTTTGGCATGATATTGCTATGGTTATTGTTGCATTATGTTCTTAAACCTCTTAATCAAGTGAAAGAACAAGCAGATGCTATTCATAATAATCAGTTTGTTCAGCAAACATCTATTCCCAGAACACTAGAATTACGTGCGGTTGTTAAAGCCATGAATAGCATGGTGGACAAAGTACATATGGTGTTTGATGATCAGAAAAATACACTCACTCGTTATCAAAAATTACTTTATGAAGATAAGTTAACTGGTTTAGGTAATCGTCAGTACTTTATGGATGAACTGGAACGTGCACAAGCGCAAGAAACATCCTTTCATGGCAATATGGCGGTAATTAAAATACAGAATCTTGATTATATACACGATCATTTAGGTTATGAAAAATCCAATGCTATTATTATTTTAATAGCCGGAATATTGAAACATGATGCAGATAATAATCTTAATAAGTGTTGCGCGCGACTGGCGAATGATGAATTTGCATTATTAGTCTCAGCTGATGCACAACCGGTTGTTGAATATATAGAAGAAATATTCGAACGCTTTGAAGCCGATGTTGCTCTTATGGATTTGAAAAGTGATGTATCACTGGTTTCAGGTGTTAGTAGTGTGCAGGTGGGGCATGGTGCAGGCGAAACTTTAGCTGAGTCTGATTTTGCGTTAACGCAGGCGTTATCGTGTGGTCCCTATTGTATAAAAGAGAAAGTATCGACAAATATTGCATTGCCTCAGGGTAAAATGAAATGGCGTTCATGGCTTGAGCAATGCGTTGCTACAGGTGCGCTTTTTCTTGTTCGTCAGAATGTTTTAAATACTGAGGACGAGGTTATACACCAGGAAGTTTTTGTGCGACTCAAAAATGAAGACGGACAAATTGTGCCAGCAGGCATGTTTATGCCAATGGCCAATGCATTGGGTTTGGGGGAAAATATTGATCGTGTGGTTTTTCAATTAGTGAAAGCCTTAAGTGAAAAATCAAATAGTGTTCCAGTGGCGCTTAATTTAACAGTGTCCGTTTTCAGTCATGCTGACGCGTTAGTTGAATTTAATCAATTGTTGAAACATTTTCAGCAAAGCTCGGCTAAACTTTGTGTGGAAGCCAGCCATGCCATTCTTGATCAATACCCTGCGATGTGTGCCGAAGTGGCTGACTCTGTTAGGCAGGCCGGGCAATCTTTTGGTATTGACAACTTGCATCTGGGGCGTTCTTTGCAGGCTTTACAAACACTACGACCAGATTATGTCAAAGTTAATGCCAAAACACTTTATGAATTAGCAGCAGGTGAAGACTCAGTGGGATTCCAGGCTTTAAATACATTAACAAAAACAATGGGTACTCAGTTAATTGCTGTAGGGGTTGACTCGCAAGAACTGTATGATCATTTACAGGCGTTAGATGTGAGTGTGATGCAGGGTAATCTTCTTGGTGAGGCTGAGGAATTTTTATGAGTGATAATCATCATCACTATGATCCGCTACTGGAATGCCTGGTCGTATTCGCTAAACTTTTTAATCGTCCTATTTCCATTGATGCGTTAATTTCAGGGCTGCCAATAGAGCCGGGAAAACCTGGGCCTGAACTTTTTTCTATTAATAGTTCTAAGGGATTGTTCTCTCGTGTGGCTAAACGGGCAGGGTTCGCTGCGCGATTAATAAAACGTGACTTGAATCAGCTGTCTGGATTATTACTACCCTGTATTTTAATTTTAAAAGATCGAAATGCTTGCGTGCTGGAAAGCATTGATAAAGAAAATAATCGCGCGCGGGTTATATTTCCCGAGGTGAGTGATGGTGAAGAATGGATTGAGCTTGATAAACTCGAAGAAGAATACATGGGTTTTTCTTTTTTACTCAAGCGGGAATTTAAAAAACGTAGCCGACCTCTTCGATTAATCAAAGCGGGAGAGAGTCATTGGTTTTGGGGTACGCTATCAAGGTCACGTGAAATATTTATCAGTGTAATACTTGCATCTGTGCTGGTTAATCTTTTTGTAGTGGCTACGCCACTATTTACAATGAATGTGTATGACAGGGTAGTACCGAATGATGCAATGGAAACATTATGGGTGCTCGCGGTGGGTGTCATGTTGGTGTATACCTTTGATGCTGGAGTGCGTTACATTCGTACTTATTTGTTAGAAGTGGCAGGTAAGAAAAGTGACATAATTATGTCCTCAATACTTTTTGAACAGGCATTGAATCTGCGTATGGATCAATGGCCAAAAAGTGTTGGCGCATTTGCGAATAATTTACGCGACTTTGAAAGTATACGTAATTTCTTTACCGCATCTACAATGGCAACGTTGGTTGATTTGCCATTTTCAATAATTTTTCTATTTGTTATTGCCTATATTGGCGGCCCTCTTGTTTCAATACCTTTGGTAACTATAGTGTTGCTTTTGATTTTTAGTTTTTTGATGATAAATCCCTTACGAGAAAGTATTGAAGCTACTTTTGAGGCCTCAGCAAATAAACATTCTCATTTAATTGAAAGCTTGCATAATATTCAGACTATTAAAACATTAGGCGCCTCTCATCATTCACAATGGGTTTGGGAAGAGTCATCTGGTGAAATTGCAACCAAATCCATGCGTGCACGAATGTTATCTGGTTCAATTTTAGTAGTGACTAATTTTTTAGTGCAACTAAATACCGTAGGTATCATTATTTTTGGTATTTATCAGATTGCCGATTTGCAATTATCACTGGGTGGTTTGATCGCAGTGGTTATGCTGTCTTCTCGTGCCGTAGCACCAATGGGGCAAATAGCTTCGCTGATAACTAATTTTCAGCAAACGCAAACTGCATATAACACACTGGATAATTTAATGGAGCAACCAGTTGAGCGCTCAGAAGATAAACAGTATGTACGACGCCTGACTTTTGAAGGTGGTATCGATTTAAAGTCAGTTAACTTTAGTTATCCTGAGGCAGAGCGACTAACTTTGTCTGATATTTCATTGCGTATAAAACCGAAAGAACATGTAGGCATCATTGGTAAAGTAGGATCAGGTAAGACGACTATCACCAAATTAATGGTGGGATTGTATTTACCAACTGAAGGTTCGATGTCGGTAGATGATATAGATATTAATCAAATAGACCCGGCAGATTTACGTCACCATATTGGTTATTTATCACAAGATGTGGATTTAATGAGTGGCAGTATCCGCGATAACCTTGTATTTAAAGATCCTCATATTGATGATGAGCGTTTGATTGAGGTCGCACATATTTGCGGAGTTGATCAGTACGTTAATAATTTACCTCTTGGCTTCGATACCTCAGTCGGCGAGCAGGGTAGTTGGTTATCAGGTGGTCAACGTCAATCCATTGCTTTAGGGCGTGCGTTGTTGTTGGACGAACCTATTTTAATACTTGATGAGCCAACTAACAGCATGGATAACACTACCGAAGCGACCATCAGAAAGCGATTGTTTGACTATACTCGTGATAAGACTTTGATATTAGTGACCCATAAAGCACCGATGCTAGACCTGGTGGAGCGTTTAGTCGTAGTAGATGATGGTCGTATAGTTATGGACGGGCCAAAAGAAAAAGTATTAAAGGCCTTGCAGGGCGGTAAAAATGAAATCTGATCATCATGAAAGCTCTACTACCAAGTACAGTGATTCTGATATTGCTTATATGCAGAGTTTATCTGCAGCTGTTGTGCAACGCTCACCTAAGTATTTATTAATGATGGTGTCGATTATTGCGGTTGTGGTTTTCGTAGCATTAATCTGGATGGCATGGGCTGAAATTGATGTGGTGGTGCGTGGTGATGGTAAAGTTATACCTGCTCGTCAGGTTCAGCTTATTCAAAGTCTGGAAGGTGGCATTATTTCTGAAATACTGGTTCGAGAGGGTGATTTAGTAGAAAGTAATCAGCCCTTAGTTAAAATTTCAGATGTGGCTTTCTCTGGCTCATTTGAAGAAAACAGACTTATGTACTCCGAATTAAAAGCGAAGAGCGCACGCTTAAAAGCCGAAGCATACAATGAAAAATTTATACGTGATGAAGAGCTTGCAAAGTTAGCACCAGAACTACTTAAATCAGAAGAAAGTTTATTTGACTCAAATCGACAGCAACTGCGTGAAACCCTGAGTATTTATGAAGAACAGGTGAATCAGCAACAAAGCGCACTAGAAGAGGCGCAATCTAAGCACCGTCAGTTAAGTAAGTCGCTTAAATTACTACGCCAGGAACTAAAAATAAAAAAACGCTTAATGCAGCGACGCATTATTTCTGAGGTTGAGTATTTACAGTTACAGCAACAAGAAGCTGCATCAGAAGGTGAATTGGAAGGTGTTGGGATTTCTATTCCGCGCATACATTCAACGGTAAAAGAAGGGCGGCGTAAACTGGAACAGGCGCGTTTAGAATTTCGCAATAAAGCCAAACGTGAACTTAATGAAGTATTGGCAGAAATATCACGTATTTCTGAAGCGCAAATTGCTTTGCAAGACCGTGTCTCTAGAACCACATTACGTTCACCGGTAAAAGGAATTGTACAGCGTCTGTATGCCAACACAATTGGCGGGGTGGTGACACCGGGTAGTGAAATATTAGAAATTGTGCCCAGAGATGAGGCTTTGTTAATAGAAGTTCGCATTAAACCCGCAGATATTGCCTATATTAATGTAGGGCAAGCAACGAGATTAAAGTTTACGGCTTATGATTTTGCTATTCATGGCAGTTTAAAAGGATCTGTAATGTTTGTTAGTGCTGATACCGTAACAGATGATGATGGTAATAGTTATTACGTGACTCGTGTGCGCCCAGAAAAATCATATCTGGGTCATGAAGCTCAACCCATGCCAATTAAAGTGGGTATGGCCAGTGAAGCGGATATTATTACAGATAAAAAATCGATTCTGGGGTATTTGTTAAAACCAATAAACCGTGGACTTCAAAAGGCGTTACAAGAAAACTAATGACACTGTTTGTATACTCAAAATCTTCATCTTTTGAAAGTCATATCAATCAAGTGATTGATGGTGAGGTTAGTTGTCGTAAAACCTTATCTTCACCATTAGCGGGACCAGATAATGTGTACCTGGTGCATGCTTCGTCTTTTGTCACAGAGCTTCCTGCCTGGTTAGAAGCATCGAGTCAGAAGGGTGTGATTATTGGTGTGGCAGCAGATAGCCCGAAAGTAGATGAATTGTTGTCCTATACCCAAATGGGCGTACAGGGTTATTTTAATACCTTTATGACTGCACCGCACTACGCACAACTGATACGCCTGCTAACTAATGGCCAGAGTTGGTACCCTCCCACTTTATTGGCTGAGGCATTTGATCTGGCACGTTCAGCTATTCGCCCCATTTCTGATGTTGATCCTTTGGAGGGTTTAACAAAACGAGAAAGGGATGTCGCTTTGGCTGTTTCGGAGGGTAAAAGTAATAAACTGGTGGCTACTAGCTGCAATATGGCTGAGCGAACAGTCAAAACTCATCTGACTCAAATCTTTAAGAAGCTTAATGTTAAAGACCGAGTAGCATTAGCTATCTATCTAAACCAGTCTGGCTACTTAAATCAGAATAAATCCTCAAATGCCTGAGAGCAGCATAATTTGCTAGTATATTAACAAGTTATAATATTTATTTTCTAGTACCATTGTACGATACCCCTGTTGCCATTTTTAACCTAATCTTATAAGACTACTTATAGAAGGTTTCGTCATGGCTACAAAAAACATTGGATACATCGCTGATTTAACAGGTTCTGCTCAGGTTCGAACCGCAGAAGGTATCATCAAAGTGTTAAATATTGGTGATACGGTTAGTGACCGTGATCTACTGATAACAGGCGATGGTGCCAGTGTTGTTATCGCTTTCAATAGTGGTCAAAAACTTCAGGTTACAGCTAATACAGAAGTACTTCTTGATGAAACAGTTTATTCCGATAATTCTCTCTATACCGACGAACAAGTAGACCAAATAGCCGCACTGCAACAAGCCATTCTTGAAGGACAAGATCTATCCGAGCTCGATCCAACAGCCGCAGGTAGTGACCAGAGTTCAGATGGTTTACACCAGACACCAATATATGAGCGTGATGCTCGTGAAGGTGAAGTTGATACACGTCTTACTGGTTTTGTTGTTGATAACGATATTACTGACCAGAGATTTACTGGTAGTGATGATATTCTAGGTATAGCTCCACAGAACTCTACTGCACCACCAACGGGTACAGCAATAC
>Ga0316205_10002555_pt1 | contig 18716 bp, 19 predicted proteins | sample 3monthpyrite_MG_FD_204941 | JGI IMG/M metagenome (GOLD analysis project Ga0316205, IMG submission 204941) | Microbial mat bacterial communities from mineral coupon in-situ incubated in ocean water Damariscotta River, Maine, United States -... | ecosystem: Environmental > Aquatic > Marine >... | reverse complement strand
CACGTGAATACTCTGTTTAGAAAAAATTAAATAAAATTTTAGTCCGCTGCCAGTCAGTTCAATACCAACCACCTTTCCGGATAAATCTTCAAGTGCAGCAAGTGTGGCTGGATCCAGCTTCACACCTTGATTCAGGGCTTTTTCCAGTACCATCGCCGCCGCACTATTAAAAATCATAATTTGAAGCCACGGTGAATGGTGACAATACCTCCGGCCAAGTTATGATAATCACAGCGTTCAAAACCCACCTCTTCCATCATCGATTTCAAAGTGCCCTGATCCGGGTGCATGCGAATTGATTCTGCCAAATAACGGTAGCTGTCTTCATCATCCGCTATCAACTTGCCCATCTTCGGCAAAATATTGAACGAGTAGAAGTCATAAACTTTTGCTAAACCTGGTACAACCGGTTTTGAAAACTCTAATACCATCAAGCGACCACCGGGCTTCAGTGCTGCAAACAATGCTGCAAGCGCCGCGGATTTGTCCGTCACATTACGCAAACCAAAAGCCATCGTTGCACAATGAAAACTATTATCAGCAAACGGCAAAGACTCGGCATTAGCCTGAACAAAACGAATATTGCCTATAACACCTTCATCAACTAAACGGTCGCGGCCCACATTAAGCATCGAAGCATTAATATCTGACGCAATCACCTCACCTTTTTCACCAACAAGCTTTGCCAAACGCAAACTCAAATCACCGGTTCCAGCCGCCATATCCAGCACTCGATGTCCGGGTCGCACCGCACACAAATCGATCGCTACACGTTTCCACAAACGATGCACACCCAATGACATGACATCGTTCATGACATCATAACTTTGTGCCACCGAATCAAACACACCGCCTACGCGGCGCACTTTTTCATCTACGGCTACTGACTCGAAACCGAAATGAGTAGTATCTGAATCAGATGATTTCATTTATGCCCCCACATGTGTCGCTCTTGCATTTTATGAATCCTGTAAAGATTGACGTTCATGTCCAGCATCTTTAAGTCGCTGTAAATAATTTTGCCAGTTGTACTCAAAGTTAGCACCCAGTTCATACAATATTTTCCAGGTGTACAACCCCGTATTATGCCCATCATCAAAAAACAGCTTCACCGCATATGTTCCCACTGGCTCAATACTGGTAATATTAACCTCTTCTTTATCCAGCTGTAGCGTTTCCTGACCGGGACCATGTCCACGCACCTCAGCTGAAGGGGATGAAATGCGCAGGTATTCACAGCTCAACTGGAAATTCTCACCATCATCAAAAGCGATTTCGAGTATTTTCGAAACCTGATGTAATTTTATTTCAGTCGGTCGTGGAAGTGCTTTAGTTTCTTGAGTCATAATTTAGCCTTACAAAATATAACGCGTCAGATCTTCGTTCTGCGCCAGCTCACCAAGATGTTTATTCACGTAATCAACATCCACCGTCACAGTTGTTTCAGACAGATCAGAAGCTTCATAAGAAAGCGTTTCCAGTAAACGTTCCATCACGGTATGCAAACGTCGCGCACCAATATTCTCTGTCGTCTCGTTGACCTGCCACGCAACTTCGGCCAAACGCGCTATGCCATCGTCGGTAAAATTTATTTCAACGCCTTCTGTTGCCATCAACGCGATGTACTGCGTAGTTAACGAGGCATCTGGCTCAGTCAAAATGCGTACAAAATCTTCAACCATCAACGCTTTCAATTCAACACGTATGGGTAAACGCCCCTGTAACTCCGGGATTAAATCAGACGGCTTGGCAAGATGAAAAGCACCTGAGGCGACAAATAAAATATGATCAGTACGCACAACGCCAAATTTCGTGGTAACTGTGCAACCTTCAACTAAAGGCAATAGGTCACGCTGCACACCTTCGCGAGAGATGTCACCGCCACTGCCACCCTGCTCTGATCGTTTTGTGATTTTATCAATCTCGTCAAGAAAGACGATACCGTGCTGCTCAAGTTTTTCCAACGCCTGTGTTTTTATGTCATCTTCATTGACCAACTTGGCAGCCTCATCATCAACCAATAACTTAAGCGCATCTTTGATGGGTAAGCGTCTTTGTTTGGTGCGATCACCTGACATATTTTGAAACATGCTCTGCAGCTGACTGCTCATGTCTTCCATGCCTGGCGGGGCCATAATTTCTACGCTAGCTGAAGCGGCAACATTAACATCAATATCGATTTCTCGATCATCCAGCTCACCTTCGCGTAGTTTTTTACGAAATTTTTGGCGTGTTACAGATAAATCAGTCGTTTCGGAATTATCCCGCGCAGGTGGCAACAAGATATCCAGCACCCGTTCTTCCGCCGCATCTTCAGCGCGATGACGTACCGTCGAAGTCGCCTGCTCACGGGTTATCTTTATCGAAATATCAGCCAGATCACGAATGATCGATTCTACATCACGACCAACATACCCCACCTCTGTAAACTTAGTGGCCTCCACTTTAATAAAAGGTGCATTGGCCAAACGCGCCAAACGACGTGCGATTTCAGTTTTACCCACGCCGGTCGGTCCAATCATTAATATATTTTTCGGCGTTACTTCATTACGCAGTTCATCACCCAACTGCGCACGACGCCAACGATTACGCAGCGCAATCGCTACAGCCCGTTTTGCATCAGACTGACCAACAATATGTTTGTCTAACTCCTGAACTATTTCCCTTGGTGTCATTTCAGACATAATTATTGCTCTCTTTCTGGAATGTCCAGCTCTTCAATTGTCAAATTTTTATTCGTATAAACGCAAATGCCGGCGGCAATGCCCAAGCCTTTTTCTACAATACTGCGCGCATCCAGCTCAGTATTTTCGAGCAGTGCCTGTGCTGCGGCCTGAGCGAACGAGCCGCCTGAACCAATCGCCATCAAATCATATTCGGGTTCGATAACATCGCCATTACCGGAAATAATCAACGATGTTTCTTCATTTGCTACCAGTAATAACGCTTCAAGTTTGCGCAACATACGATCAGTTCGCCAATCTTTCGCCAACTCAACAGCGGAACGCGTCAACTGCCCCGAGTGTTTTTCAAGCTTGCCTTCAAAACGCTCAAACAGGGTAAAAGCATCCGCAGTGCCGCCAGCAAAACCGGCCAATACTTTATCTTTATATAAACGACGCACTTTTCGCGCATTGCCCTTCATAACGGTATTACCCATCGAAACCTGTCCGTCACCGCCTATCACCACTTTATTACCTCGGCGTACCGAAAGAATTGTGGTGCCTCTAAATTGTTCCAATATCAATCTCCAATTAAAAAATATGCAGCGTCTATTATAAAGACGCCTACTCTACAGCCAGCTAAAGCCGTACAGAAAGAGCAAATTGTACACTATCCTGAGGACGCGAATAAGCAGTGAACAGCGCTATTCTTTTTTGGACTTTCTGGCACGCGGGTGTGCCTGATCATAAACATTGGCGAGATATTGAAAATCAACGTGGGTATAAATTTGCGTGGTTGAAATGTCTGCGTGGCCTAGTAATTCCTGTACCGCACGCAGATCATGGCTGGACTCAAGCATATGGCTGGCAAAGGAGTGTCGCAACATATGTGGATGAACATCGATGGACACACCCTGCTGAATTGACCATTTTTTAATGCGCGCCTGTACCGCACGGTGTGTTAGACGAGAGCCACGCGTGCTAACAAATAATGCTTTTTCACCCTCTGCGGCCAACTCACCGCGCCGTTTTAACCAGCCCTGCACCGCATCAAGTGCCTGAGTACCCACTGGCACTACACGCATCTTGTTGCCTTTACCAAGAACAGTCACGGTACGATCATCACTATCAATACCTGCAATATCCAACGCAACCGTTTCTGCCAGACGCAGACCCGAGGAATATATCAACTCCATAATTGCACAATCACGCAACGCCAATACACCCTTTGTATCCATTGTCAGCAAACCATTCACCTGATCGACATCCAACAGCTGCGGTAATTTACGTGGGGACTTAGGCGCACGCAAACCTTGAGCAGGATTATTGCTGATCATTTTGTGGCGTAACAGGTAACTGAAAAATGAGCGCAGTGAAGACAGCATACGCTGACAACTGCGGCCACCTAAACCTTTGCGGTGCAGCTGAGCGATAAAGCTACGGATATGCTCACTGTCAACCTGAGTCCAGGATGAGATAAGCTGTGCTGTACAAAACTCATGAAAACGGCGCAAATCACGCCGATAATGTTTGATAGTCAGTGGCGAATAGCGCCGCTCATTTAAAAGAAAACCCAAGTAGGCATCGACTAAATGCTGGCCTGGGTTAGGGTTAATATTATTTTTAATATTGCACTCTAAATCAAAACTCGAATCAAACCCCGAACCGGGTTCAGGGCCTTTAGAATTTATCTCATCGTTATTGTTTGACATGCTTCATCAGCGTACGACTGACCAGCTCTCCCAAATATTTTAGAAACATCGTGCCCATACCTTGAATGAAACGATCCGGACTTTCACTGCCTATCGCCATAAAACCAATAGCTTCGTTGTCAGGCTGGTATGAGAGTGTAAAACTTAAGGGCACTAAAATCACTGACTCTACTTCTACAGCATTCTCGCCAAACAACATAGCCTTCTGTTCATTGCTCAATTCATTACAGACAGGGTCTGATGCCGTTAACATATGACCAAACTCTTCCAACACCTCGTCATCCGTCGTTTCAGTAAAATGAATATCGATCGATCTTAAGCCGGGTTGAACTTGAGCAATACCATTGCGACTACCTTCAACCAACGCAAGCTTATCCGGATCAGGCGTTAGAAATATCGCTACCGTTTCTGCGGTAAACTCTTCTGCTAACACCGTTCCAAGCATGCTCATTGACTCTTCGATATCATCTATTTCAAGCAAGCTCAGCGTCAAGCACTGCATACGCTCATTGAGCTGTTCATTGTCTCTCGCAATGTGCAACAACTCTTGAAATTGACGCTGCAATTCATGCTTCTGCTCACGCAGTACGACAATCTGTCGCTCTACCAAAGATATCGCACCGCCCGCATCATGCGGCAACGTTATCTCAGCTAATAAATTCGTGCGCTCGGCAAAAAATTTTGGATTATCACGCAAATATTGCGCAACATCATCACCTTCTAATAACTCTGCCAGTGATGTCTTATCCTGATTTTGACTCGACGTCATAATTCGATTTCCCCCTCAAAAATTCGATTTGCTGGCCCCGTCATGCTGACCGACGGCTGCTGCCCCTGAAAATCACTGGCATCATTCTCAGCCCATTGAATCAACAGGCTACCTCCAGCCAGTTCCACCAACACCCTGTCATCCAACAATCCTTGACGCTGCCCAACCACCACCGCAGCGCAAGCACCACTGCCACAGGCCAATGTTTCACCCGTACCGCGCTCATAAACACGTAGCCGGATGCGACTACGGTCAACAATTTCCATAAAGCCAACATTAGCCCGTTGCGGGAAACGTTCATGCTGCTCAAGCGCAGGTCCCAGCGTATCAACCGGCGCGGTGGTTATATTATCCACCATCAATACTGCATGGGGATTTCCCATAGAGACCGCACCTATTTGATATTCTTCACCAGCCACCTCTATTGTATAGTGTTCTGCCTGTTGCGGGGCATCAAAAGGGATATCTTGCGGTAAAAAGCGTGGCGCACCCATCTCCACCGTCACCAAACCGGCATCATCCAAGCGTAACGTCAGGCAGCCGCTCTTCGTCTCGACCACAATATCTTTCTTATCCGTTAAGCCACGATCCAGCACAAAACGAGCAAAACAACGCGCGCCATTGCCACATTGCCCAACCTCTCCACCATCAGCATTAAATATACGATAGCGAAAATCGGCCTGTTCTGACTCAGAAGGCTCTACCAGCAATAGCTGGTCACAGCCCACACCAAAATTTCGATCTGCCAGAAAACGAATTTGATCCGCACTCAAACTTACAGGGTTGGTGATGGCATCGATAACAATAAAGTCATTGCCGAGACCGTGCATTTTTGTGAAATGAAGCATTAAAATACTCTACACCTGTATCAATCATTTAAAAATCAGCACGAATGACCTTTATAAATTCGCACATTAAATGCAAAAACAAAGTAAATCAAAATGCCCTAAACGTACTAAAGTATACAATTCATATAAAAGAATAGCACCCGCCAGCAAGCCACTGGATCACAAACAAGCGAACGACTATGATAAGCACACCTGAAACAGATAATTAATAACGCTACTAGATAGGCCGATTGGCACTAAACAAAGCAAAACCTGAGCCCCATGAAAAAAACAACCTGCCCATGCTGTAAAAAAGAAACCATCCCCACCAAAGACAAATATTTTGCGGGTATCTGGCGTGTTATTCATTGCTGCGAATGCGAATCGCGCCTATGTGCTAACCCTATTCTTATGGCGGTCGGTTACGCCGTCTATTTTTGGGCTTTTGCTTGGTTCGGCTATATGGCTTTTTATCACAAAGACCCGTCACAGCTGCTTTATTTAATTCCAATCTGGTTTTTTCTGGATTTCCTGAACATCAAACTCATGCCGCTTTCTATCATGAAGAAAAAGCGGGATTAACCCTACTCAAGTCACATATCATTGACTACAACACATGAGTAGAATTCTCGGCATCGGCATTGCCACCCTTGATATTATCAATACGGTTCACGACTACCCCGAAGAAGATACTGAAGTCCGAGCACTGCAACAGCGCATCAGCCGCGGCGGTAATGCGGCAAACAGTCTGGTCGTGCTCAGCCAACTCGGCCATCAGTGTGACTTTTCTGGCGTTATCAGTGATGACTACAACAGCCAAATAATCACTGCAGATTTGAACAAATTTCGTATTAACAGCCGCTATTGCCAACAGCAAAAAAATGGCAAAACGCCTACTTCCTACATTACCCTCAATCAACTCAACGGCTCGCGCAGCATTATTCACTACCGTGATTTAGCAGAACTCTCTTTCAGCAGCTTTACAGCAATTTCATTACAAGAGGTTGACTGGCTGCATTTTGAAGGACGCAACATCGAAAACACTGTAAAAATGCTGCGCCATGCGATCAATGAGACACCCCACTTAAAACGCTCCATTGAAATTGAAAAACCGCGCACAGGTATTGAACAGCTGTTTCCATTCGCTGATGTATTGATTTTTTCTAAGCATTATCTGCTTGAACTTGGCCATCAAGACCCTGCTGCTTTTCTGAGCAATATTCATCAGCAAATACCTGATACTGATCTGATCTGTACCTGGGGTGAGAAAGGCGCTTGGTATCATAGTCGCGACAATGAAAAAGGACATCAGCCTGCCAAATACGTCAAGCCAGCCATTGACACACTTGGCGCCGGCGACTGTTTTAATGCAGGGTTAATTGATGGGTTATTACAGGATCAATCTCTGGCACAGGCGTGCCGTAACGCTTGCAAATTAGCCGCCGTGAAATGCGGCCTTCAAGGTTTGAACCTTAAACTAGCGCGTAGCCAGAAGTGCCCGCCGAGACAGGATTCACCGGTAGCGTAAAATAAAATGTGGCACCAACACCCACTTCACCTTTGGCCCAAACACGTCCACCATGGCGGCGAATAATACGCTTCACGGTTGCAAGGCCAACACCACTGCCTTCAAATTCCTTATCATTATGCAAACGACTAAAAGCGCAAAATAATTTAGCCACATAAGTCATATCAAAGCCAGCACCATTGTCCTTAACATAATAAACAATGCCCTCTTCACCCTCTGTAGAACCGACAGATATGACCGCGCTTGATTTATTAAGTGAATATTTCACAGCATTACCGAGCAAATTATCCATTACCACACGCAACAAACCGAGATCAGCTTGAACCTCACCTTTAAGGTCACAGTGAAAATCAACATTACGATCAGTATTCACTGCTTGTAAATCGGCCATCACTTCATGGCTAAGCTGAGCTAAATTAACGCTTGAAACCTTTAATTTTTGAGAGCCTAATCTCGATAATTCCAGCAGGTCATCAATAAGGCTCCCCATACGATGAGCACTCTGCGTTATACGGGATAAATAACCTTTTGCGGTGTCAGAAAGCTCATCTGCACAATCTTCCTCAAGCGCCTGACTAAACCCCACCACAGAGCGCAACGGCGCACGAAGGTCATGTGAAACAGAGTAGTTAAAAGACTCCAGCTCTTCATTGATTATTTTAATTTGCTTGGTGCGCTCCTCTACCTGAGATGCTAAATGATGTCTAAAAAGCTGTAATTCCTGCACATCACGTCGAGCCTCCAACTCCATCGCTAAACGTGATGCATATGCGCTTAGAATAGGCTCAGACCATTCATCAGGTTCCAAAGGCTCTGTATTCATGACCGACACCAAACCTAACGTTGCTTTATCTCTGGAATATAATGAGGAACCAAAATAACTTTCGACCCCCATATCCGCTAACATTTGATCATCGGGATAAAGACTGGCAGCATCACGGGGAATCAATTCCAATGTTCTATTAAGAATATCCTGACAAGGCGTGCCTTTCAGGTCATATTCAAAATTATCAGAAAAACCTTCACCTGCCCACACAGCAAGCGTGCGCACCCTATTGCCACAAGGCAACAACTTTCCAACAAAGGCGTATTTACAACGATAAAGAAGAGCAAGGTTTTTCACTGAGGCACGCAAAAATTCATCAAAATCATATGCAGAGGAGTTCACGGCCAAAGACCGCATCACCTCATTAACTCTTAAGTTTTCTGCTGTGGTTCCCATCAAGCAATCCCCGCTGCTCATTTAAACAACATTTGATTATCTAACTACTGAATATATCGGTCAAGATTGTAATATATATAATGGTCTCGATTCTCATCGCAGTTAAAAATATGCCACAATACACACATGATACATATCTATGATAAAAAAGGCTTTTCGCCGCTATTGTCGCTCGACGCTGATAGCCTCGATACTATTGATTTACAACAGGCCGAGCTGCATGAGGCGAATCTCATCGAATATAATCTCAGTCATGCTGATCTGCGCAATGCAACATTAACCAGTGCCGATTTACGCTTTGCTAACATGAGCCATGCCGACTTGCGAGGTGCCGATATGACAGATGCCGACCTTTCCAGCGCTGATCTTGGCCACGCGCAACTAGAAGGTGCCGTACTCAACAATGCTACGCTGACAAACGCCACTCTGCCTGATTCATTCAAAATGACACAGCCGGCACTCAATAAATTACAAACCATCCCCATCAAGGAAGAACGCCAGGGTTAACTGGCGGGCCTCAGCACATTGTCAAACATCGCTCGCATTGCCCTCACTGCCGGGGAACCGGCTGGAATTGGACCAGACTTATGTATTCAACTGGCGCAACAAACTTGCCCTTTTGAACTAACGGTCATCGCCGACCCTACATTGTTACAGCAACGCGCAGCCCAACTTGGGCTGCCGCTTAACATTGAAATCGCCGCTGCCAAAAATAGCGGTATTAGCGCGACAGCCGCCAAAAGCATGCTACGTGTCTTACCCGTTAACACCGCAAGCGATGTTCATGCGGGGAAACTGGATGCTCATAACGCAGCGTATGTGCTTGAAACACTAGATCAAGCTATCGATGGCTGCCTCTCTGGTCGCTTTGATGCAATGGTCACAGCACCTGTGCATAAAGGCATTATTAATGATGCTGGTTTTACTTTTACCGGCCATACCGAATTTCTTGCCGAGCGCAGTAAAACACCGCTGGTGGTCATGATGCTAGCAACGCCGGGATTGCGTGTAGCGCTGGTGACAACGCACCTGCCATTACGTGAAGTGTGTGATGCAATCACACAAACGTTAATTAAAGATATCATCAAGATCGTTAATAAAGATCTGCAAAATTATTTTGCGCTAACACGCCCACGTCTACTCGTCTGTGGGCTGAACCCTCATGCTGGTGAGGGCGGTCACCTCGGTCACGAAGAGAATACTTTTATTATTCCTGCGCTCAATGAATTGCGTGCCGCTGGCCTAAAAATAGAAGGCCCTTTGCCTGCAGACACCCTGTTCATTCCTAAATATATCGACCATTGTGATGCCGTTGTTGCGATGTATCATGATCAGGGGTTGCCAGTTTTGAAACACAAAGGTTTTGGCGAAGCGGTTAACATTACTCTAGGATTACCTTTCATACGCACCTCGGTTGACCACGGTACCGCTCTGGAACTCGCCGGAAAAGGTGGTGCAAACAGCGGCAGCCTGCAATACGCGCTCGATATTGCACTGGAAATGATCCGCCACCGTTCGACATCTTGCGCGCAAGATAAACTGCTAAACAAACAACTGACATCAGCATGAAACAACATCGTGCCCGCAAACGCTTCGGCCAAAATTTTCTACATGATCAAGCGGTCATCGCACAAATTATTGCAGCGATACATCCACAAGCTGATCAACACATTGTAGAAATTGGCCCGGGTAAAGGCGCTTTAAGCAAACCCCTGCTCGAAGCATTACAGTTACTCAATGAAAAAGGCTTCGCGACACATGGCCTCGACGTTGTAGAGCTGGATCGAGATTTACCCGCCCTGCTGCGTGAAAGCTGCAATGGGTTTAATGATGACCTGCGTATACATCTCGCTGATGCACTGAAATTTAATTTTTGTGACTTAGTTAAAAATAATGAGCGGTTACGTGTTACAGGTAATTTACCTTATAACATTTCAACGCCCTTAATTTTTCATTTATTACAACAACTGGATTGCATTCAAGACATGCACTTCATGTTGCAAAAGGAAGTGGTTGAACGCCTTTCCGCAGCACCCGGCAGCAGCGCTTACGGAAGACTTAGCGTCATGGTTCAATATCGCTGCCAAGTTGAAAATCTGTTTACGGTTTATCCAGGGTCATTTATCCCTGCACCAAAAGTTGATTCCGCCATCGTAAGGCTTACTCCTTACACCAAACCACCTGTTCAAGTTCATGATGAAAAAAAGTTAGCGCTATTAGTCACTCAAGCATTTTCACAACGCCGCAAGACTATACGCAACACACTAAAAACATTGCTTAGTGCCGAACAAATTATCAGCATCGATATCGATCCCGGTCTTCGCGCAGAAAAACTCACGCTTGAACAGTTCGCAAAGCTTAGTAACTTATTGGAAGATGGGTTATAAATCGTGTTCCCTCTGCATCTGATTCAACAACAATGCCGCCAGAATGAGCGACTATAATTGACTTAACGATAGCCAACCCTAAGCCAACACCTTCATCGCTATGCTGTCTTGATGGGTCAATGCGGTAAAAACGATCAAACAATCTACTCAGGTGTTCTTTTGCAATGGGTGTACCTGGATTTTCTACTACAATCTGCACATTATTGTTTATTTTACTTATTATAATTTTTACATAACCACCTTTTACGGTATAGCGAATACCATTTTCAATGAGATTGCTCATTGCTCGGCGCAACATCAACGCATCGCCCGTTATCTCAGCCTGCCCCTCTAGCGTTAATGCAATACCTTTTTCTTCTGCCCAAATACCGTAATAATCACACAGCTTGACCAATTCACTTTTTAAATTCACACATTCGTTTGATGGCGGCAACAAACCGTTATCCGACTTTGCCAAAAATAACATATCACTGATCATCTGCGACAATCGCTCATACTCTTCCATATTAGAATATAAAATACTTTGATATTCATCCAAATCACGAGACTGCGTAAGTGCAACCTGTGTCTGCGTCATTAAATTAGAAATAGGAGTGCGTAACTCATGAGCAAGATCAGCAGAAAAGGCAGACAGTTGCTGAAAAGATTTCTCCATTCTTTCCAGATGCTCATTTAATGACACGGCCAATTCAGCCAACTCCCGGGGAACTTCCTCTGGCTGCAATCGCATATCAAGCTCACTGGCGCTGATGCCTCGAATTTGAGTGACAATTTTATATAAAGGAGCATTCCCTTTTCGCACCGCAAACCAACCCAAAAATCCCATTAACACAAAACCACTAATAATCATCATCCATAAAGTAAATCTAAATTTTTCAATGAATACCAGATGGTGGTCGATTAACATGGCAACAAATATTCTATATATTTCCTCTTCGCCAGACTGCTGTCCATTTTTCTGACCAAGCTTCTGATTAACCACATTCAACGATACAACACGATAACTGTGCTCAGCTGCATCCCAACGATTTAACAAACTACTTTCCAACTGAGAAGAATTTCTATAAACCATATCAATAAGATCGGGGTCATTAACGCTCGCAAAAAATATTTCTCTAACGTTCTCTCTACTATTTTCTTTCGTTATAAAAAGGAAAGCACCATGATGACCGACTAAAAGATCATCTAATTTTTTTTTGAGTTTATCCGGATAATTTTCAGCCTCTGAAATTGAAAATAATTGAGATACATGGCCTTTAATAATACTAAGCTTGGCAATATCACCGTCTCTAAAATGATGTTTAATCGAACGCTCAACAAACCAGCCAAAAGCAGAAAAAACCAAGGCTGTCGCAATGCTAAATAACAACGTCAAGCGTAAAGTAAGGGAGGGAGGTCTTGGCATTGCCTTTAAACGTCATCTCGCTGTTCAAGAATATAACCCATGCCACGTACGGTATGGATTAATCGACGCTCAAAGCCGTCGTCTACTTTTGCCCGCAGACGCCGAATAGCCACATCGATCACATTGGTGTCACTATCGAAATTCATATCCCAAACCTGAGAAGCAATAAATGAACGCGACAATACCTCACCTTGGCGCTGCATGAGCAACTCCAAAAGCGAAAACTCCTTTGTAGTTAGTTGTATATTCTGGTCATCCCGCGTGACACGATGACGAATTAAATCCAATTCTAAATTAGCAACTTTAAATGTGGTGGCACTCGCCTGCCTACTGCCGCGACGTAGCAAAGTGCGAACCCGAGCCAGCAGTTCTGTAAAAGCAAACGGCTTCACCAAATAATCATCCGCGCCCAGCTCCAGACCTCTGACGCGATCATCAACACTGTCTCGCGCAGTCAAAAACAAGACTTGAGCAGTGTTATTTGCATCTCGCAACGATGCCAGAATTTGCCACCCATCAATATCAGGAAGCATTACATCAAGAATCACCAAATCATAGGCACCTGTTATAGCCAGATGTTGACCATCCAAGCCATTATGAACAACATCAACAACAAAACCGGCCTCTTTTAAGCCCTGACAAAGGTAGTCACCCGTTTTAATTTCATCTTCAACGATTAAAATTTTCATACATGTCTACGATAAGTTGCCTAGGCTAAGAAAAACTCAATACTGGCATCCAGTATAACTGGCTAAAGTCTGTAAGCTATACAGCCTCTTCATTACAAAATTGTAATGTTTTTGTCATGTTTAAGACAGAAAACAGCGTTACAATAATTACACTTATTAGTTAGTAGGCCAGGTTGGCCATATTTAGCCAAGCGGCTCTCAAGGAAAAAACTAAGATGAAACAAATTCCCCAAAATACCCCAATTTTACCGGGTCTTTCACGGCGCCGTTTTTTACATGGACTTACCGCCGGCGGTGTTTTGATGGGGCTATCACCTTACATCAAACCAAGCTGGGCAGCTGAGTCCACCCATTTAGGTATGGCGCCTATTTTAACGGGTACCGAGTTTGACCTCACCATTGCGGAAAGCATGGTTAACTTCACGGGCAAGCCACGCATGGCTACGACCATCAACGGTTCTATTCCATCACCGATACTACGCTGGCGCGAAGGTGAAACCGTCACCATCCGTGTCACCAACAAATTAAGCACCTCTACTTCCATCCACTGGCACGGTATTTTGCTGCCGTTTCAAATGGACGGCGTACCGGGCGTTAGTTTTAACGGTATTCCGGCAGGCAGCACGTTTACTTACCGTTTCAAAGTACAACAAGCAGGCACTTACTGGTACCACTCACACAGTGGTTTTCAGGAACAAACCGGCATGTACGGGGCGATTATTATTGATCCTGCAGCCGGTGCATCTATCCGTGCCGACCGGGATTATGTTGTTCAGCTGTCAGATTGGACTGACGAAAACCCAATGGATGTCTTCAAAAAGCTAAAAAAACAGGGCGACTATTATAATTTCAATCAGCCAACTGCCGCAGATTTCTTTCGTGATGCCGCCGAACTAGGTGTCGGCAAAGCAGTCAGCAAACGTAAGATGTGGAATGAAATGCGCATGAGTCCTGTCGATCTAGCGGACATTTCAGGCTACACCTATACCTATTTAATGAACGGCACAACGCCTGCGGGTAACTGGACAGGTATCTTCAAATCCGGCGAACGTATACGACTACGTTTTATCAGCAGCGGCACGCAAAGCTTTTTTGATGTACGCATTCCTGGTCTGAAAATGACCGTTGTTCACGTCGATGGGCAGGATGTTGAACCTGTTACGGTAGATGAATTCAGGTGTGGCCCAGGTGAAACCTATGATGTCATCGTCAGCCCGCAAGATGATGTCTACACTATTTTTGCTCAATCGCTGGGACGCAGTGGGTATGCACGCGGCACGCTCGCAACACATGAAGGTTTGAGTGCACCGGTACCTAAGGTGGATGCACCCGAATGGCTCACCATGGCAGACATGATGGGTGATATGAGTGGTGCTCATGACATGGGTGCAATGGCGAGCATGGATCACGGTATGCACGGTGGCATGGCTATGGCTGCGAATGCCGTTCACGTGCGTCACGCCAAAACCGAGTATGGCCCTAGCGTCGATATGCGCGTAGATACTCCACGCACTAATCTCGATGACCCTGGTATCGGTCTGCGCAACAATGGCCGTCGGGTATTAACTTATGCCGATCTGCATACACCCGGCGGTGACGTCGATGGGCGTGACCCCGGTCGAGAAATCGAACTGCATCTCACCGGTAACATGGAACGTTACACCTGGTCATTGGATGGCCTTGAATTCGGTAAATCGACACCGATACATTTTCGTCACAATGAACGTCTACGTGTCATTTTACACAACGATACGATGATGACTCACCCGATGCATTTACATGGCATGTGGAGTGACCTGGAAACACCTGAAGGTGAATTTCTAACTCGCCGCCACACCATTGCCGTACAACCCGCTCAGCGCGTTAGTTTCCGTGTAACGGCTGATGCACTGGGGCGTTGGGCATGGCATTGCCACCTTCTTTATCACATGGATGCGGGTATGTTCCGCGAAGTGGTGGTGGCGTGATGATGCTAAATAAAAAATTGCACAGTACATTCATCATAGCCGGCTTATTAGCGCTCAATATTTCTACATCTTGGGCGCAGACAGGCATGACAACATCGGAAATGAATCATGCCGAGCACTCCGATTCAGAAATGGACATGAATGATATGGACTTTTCCGACATGAACATAGGTGACGATGAAAAATCTATGGATCATAGCAAGATGAATATGGACATGAGTGCCATGCAAGGTGGATCTGCACCGGCTGATGCACGTGACCCCCATGCTAATTCAGGTGGTTTTAGCTTTGATGATTTTAGCGACATTCAACGCCTTGTTTTAGCTGATGAATATAATTTCAGCTCACTATTAGTTGATCGCTTTGAGGCCGTAAACACTTCAGAAAACTCATCATCAGCTTATGACTTACAAGCTTGGTATGGCCGCGACTATGACCGTCTTGTGCTCAAGGCTGAAGGTGAAACTGACGCAGGAAAATTGCAAGAAAGCAGCACAGAATTATTATGGTCTCACGCCATCGCAACCTTCTGGAATACACAGCTTGGGCTGCGCTATGACGGCGGCGAGGAATCAGATAGAAAATGGTTGGCTTTAGGTGTGCAAGGTCTAGCACCTTACTGGTTTGAAATTGACGCCACATTTTATGCAGGTGAGAAGGGTAGAGCGGCTTTCACCATCGAAGCCGAATACGAGCTGTTGTTGACACAAAAACTGATTCTTCAACCACGCATCGAAGCCAATTTTTACGGCAAAAAAGATATCGAACTTGAACAGGGCACCGGACTCTCCGATGTATCCGCTGGCATACGCTTGCGATATGAAATACGCCGTGAATTTGCGCCATACGTCGGCATCGAGTGGACAAGTAAATACGGAGACACTGCAAATTTTGCGCGTGCCAATGGTAATGCAAAAAGTGACACCGCCGTTGTCGCTGGGTTACGTTTCTGGTTCTAAGTATTAGACGAGTTTATTCACCTTAATTTTATTGCAATAAACACTATTTTTATCAAGTAAGGAAAATTTAATGAAGAAAAATATATTAGCAGTCTCTGCCATAGCCTTAGCTGGAATATTAGCCATCGCGCCCGTCTACGCAAACGAAGGGCATGGCCATGACGATGATCATGGATCAGAAAAGAATCACCACGATTCAAAAATGGCTGGAGATGATCACCATGGCGATAAAAAAGACGGCATGGTTGCCATGAAAAAAGAGGTTGATGGTTACACAGTCAACTTTCATATCATGCGCGCTAAGCCCGGGAAAGAAATGGGGGGTAGCCACGACGTAATGGTAAAAATTGAGAAAGATGGAAAAATCGTTAATAACGTCGTGATGAAAACAAAAGTGGTACACCCTAATGGCAAGTCTGAAAGCAAAAAAGCCATGCGTATGGGTAATTCACTCATGGCAGGCTACAACCTTGGTCACGAAGGAAAACATAAATTTATGACTTTCTTCAAAACCAGCGATGGCGAGAAACATAAAGCAGGCATTGCTTTCTCTATGTAACACTTTTTTTGTGCATCACTTCGTCTGAAGTGATGCACGCTTATCGCCAATCTAATATTGAATAAAAACGGTTTTATAACATCGTAATTTGTATCAGAGCTGCTTTTTATCGAGAACAGAGTTGCTAGTAAGTTATCTGTTTCGAAACGTTACCTTGTCAGGTCAACAGGAGTATTTATGAGAGTCATCATTGCCACGCTAGGCGTTGTCGCCGCACTGGCTGCTGGAGCGGGACTATTAGTCGCGAATACCGGCATGTTTAACGTTGCCACCACATGGGAAGATCCAGCTCTGGTACGTTGGGCTTTGATTACAACTCGTGAAAACTCAATAAAAAGTCGTGCCGCATATATTGAAACGCCAGCGCCCGCTAACGCAAAACAGATCGATGAAGGATTTCGTAGCTACCGTGAAATGTGCGCGGTTTGTCATACGCCACCCGGTTCGGATGAATCACCGATAGCACAAGGCCTTAACCCCAGCCCGCCTGATTTGGCAAAGAGTGCGGAACATATGAGTTCGGCTGAATTATTCTGGGCTATTAAAAATGGCATTCGAATGACGGGAATGCCTGGCTGGGGCGTTACACACAAAGACAAAGAAATGTGGGATATCGTCGCATTTATAAAAACGATGCCCGACATGAAAAAAGAAGATTATGAAGCTATGGCCAACCGCCTTGAAGGTGGACACAGCCATAGTGGCGGTGGACATGGCGGAGCTAACGCAGACAGTGGCGACCACCATTCCGGCGATTCAAGTAATGGTCATTCACAGGGAAGTGATGACCACCCACATACATCTGATTTAAATGCAGATGACCCTGATTTTAATGACATGGATATTTGATAGCACCAAGATTCAGGTAGCTAGCGAATTGGCCTGTAGTTCTATACAGTAGAAACCGACATGGCCATCCAGGTATTTTTATCTAAAATATCATCGTATCTTTAAAGGAATGCTGCTCAATCTTCAACGATATATAGATAATCACCCTATGGGGGATATTTTTATAGCGCTACACCAAATGGGCAATCATGGCCCCGCCTACTTCAAACGATACCCTGATAAATTTAAAAAATTCCTGCCCACCTACGAAACCAATCAATTAGAAAACTGTTCTCAGCTTGAAATTCGTAACACCTATGATAATGCTATCGTTTATACAGACTACTTTTTATCAAAGCTCATTACTATCCTGAATAATCACAATGACCAATTCGAAGCCGCTTTAATCTATGTCAGCGATTATGGCGAATCACTAGCTGAAAATGGACTCTACCTGCATCGTCTTCCTTATATGTTTGCACCCTACACACAAAAACATGTGCCTTTACTGAGGTGATTCAGTGAATCATTTGATGAAGTTATCCAACAAATACTCATGATAATATCTTTCACACAATCAGCCGGTGGCTTTGCGTTATTGTCTTTGTTTTTTTTGTTCAAGAAACGAAAATTATCGCATTAACCAGCGTAATGCTAGTTAGCTGGAGTGTTGGGGCTTATAAAATGTTAATCGGCGATCACTTACTTAGCCATACCGCAATTTCAATGATACTGGCATGGCTAATAATTTTAATTATTGCAAAGAGTATTTTCTATTTTTCTGAAAAATCACATTGCGCTTTGCACTGAACATTTACCCATTCAGGTTTTTTGCAATCCAGCCTCATCGCAGTTAATGAGCCGCCCCATATACAACCCGTATCCAGTGCATATAAACCATGCTGGTCAAGCTGGCCGTATTGACCTAATGTTGACCAGTGTCCAAAAATAATTTTCATCTCAGCACTGCGACGACCAGGCACATCGAACCAAGGGAAAATTCCTTTTGCCTGGCTACCCGGCGCACCTTTTTCGCTTAGCACTAATCGCCCTTCAGCATCACAGAAACGCAGGCGAGTAAAACTGTTTATAATAAACCGCCAACGATCAACCCCCGACAAATCGACCGGCCAACAATCCGGTTCATCGCCGTACATCTGGCTGATAAACAAAGGGTAATCATCCGCTTGTAACACCGCTT
>Ga0316205_10002554_pt1 | contig 18726 bp, 16 predicted proteins | sample 3monthpyrite_MG_FD_204941 | JGI IMG/M metagenome (GOLD analysis project Ga0316205, IMG submission 204941) | Microbial mat bacterial communities from mineral coupon in-situ incubated in ocean water Damariscotta River, Maine, United States -... | ecosystem: Environmental > Aquatic > Marine >... | reverse complement strand
TTGTTAAGATTAAAGATGATTTTAGAATGTATGATAATTTCGAAAAAAGTTTTTCCGATTACGTCGATTTTCTACAAACCAACCCTCGCTATCAATCCGCACTTGAAGTGGTCAAAGATGCAAAGCAGTTTGTTGAATCATTGCAGCAGGCGGGTTACGCAACAGACCCCAATTACGCGAAAAAAATATTAAGAATATTTAATAAGGATATAGATAGGGTACATTTTGAATCAACAAAATAGAATAAGTTATTTGAGGAGCATAAAATGCCTGTTAGTCTTTTTGGAATAAGCGTTTCTGGATTGCTGGCTAATCAAGCGGCACTTAGTACAACTTCCCATAATATAGCAAACGCAAATACCGAAGGTTATAGCCGTCAACGCGCTTCGCAAACTCAAAGACTTCCTGAATTTATTGGCGGAAATTATTTTGGTTCTGGTGTCGAAATAGGTGATGTAAAAAGAATTTTTGAGCAAACCCATCAACTTGAGATACAGTCCGCAACCGCTAATTTTTCTCAATTAGATAATTACCTCACTCAAGCAAGTCGCGTTGATGGTTTACTGGCAGATAGCAAAAATGGATTAAATAGCGCAATACAAAACTTTTTTTCATCCTTGCAAGGCGTGGTAAATGATCCATCATCAATCGGTGCAAGGCAAGTTTTTCTTGGTCAGGCTGAAAGCTTGGTTTCTCGGTTTGATTCTATCCATTCACAACTGGAATCACAAATTGGTCAAGTTAATGCCAATATTGATTCTGTCGCCAAGGAAATCTCTAGTCTTGGTGAAGCGATTGCCAGTTTTAACAATCAAATATCGTCTGCGCCAGGCTCCGCGCCGCCAGATTTGTTAGATAAAAGAGATCTGGCCATTACTCGATTAAGTGAGTTGGTTGCCGTACAAACGACACAACAATCTGACAGAAGTTTAAATGTTTTTATCGGTACTGGTCAGTCATTGGTGATCGGATCGTTATCAAATGAATTGATCGCATCAGTTAATACCCAAAACCCTAGAGCAATGACTTTGAGTTTAACCTCAGGCTCATCGTCAATTGATATAACAAATAATATTTCTGGTGGACAACTCGGAGGATTATTAACCGTGGTGGAGGATATTATTGATCCATCTTTTAATACTTTAGGAAGGGTTGCAATTTCCATAGCGGATTCGTTTAATCAGCAAAGCCATTTGGGAATAGATCTCAATAATAACTTGGGTGGTGATTTATTTACCGATATTAACGACTCAACGATTGCACTTTCCAGAATTTCATCGAATACCAATAACACTGGTAATGTTAATTTAAGTTTAAGTATTGATGATCCTTCTCTATTAACTGACACCAGTTATACTTTATTTTTGCAAGGAGGGAATTATCAATTGGTTGATAAAAATACCAATGCAACTATTGCCACTTTTGCTCCGCCTGCTGTAGTGCCTGATACGGTACAATTAGCAGCACAAGGGATCAGTATTAATTTTTTATCGGGTGCTGCGATTGATGGTGACACTTTTGATATTCAACCAGTGAGAAATTTTTCAAGAGATTTTGGAGTGGTTATTTCTACCGCTGAACAAGTTGCAGCGGCATCGCCAATTAGAGCGGAACAAGCACAAGCTAATATCGGCTCAGGCGTGATTAAAGCGGTAAGTGTAACAGACACAACGACCGCTCAATTTACCACCACACCAAATGATTTGGCACCACCAATTCGGATCGAGTTCGACACAACTGTAGGAGAGTTTTCATTGTTTGATATGACAACCGGTCTACCTGTTTTGTTAGCTGGTGGTATATCGGGTTTTGTTGCCAATCAAGACAATAATATGCTCGCCTTAGCAGGGGCACCTTACGATACCTATGGATATGAAATCACATTAAATGGTGAGCCACAACCTGGTGACAGTTTTGATATAAGTTATAATAATAATGGCGCAGGCAATAACGAAAATGCGATCCTTCTTGGAGAGCTTCAACAACAGGCCGGTTTGGACAATGGCGGCTCAAACTTTCTACAAGCCTTTGCAAGGATCATCGGACGTGTAGGCGTGAATACTTTATCCGCTCAAATTCAACGCGACGCAGCGGAAGGCATTTTATTTCAAACCAAAGAGCGTCGAAATAGTTTGTCTGGTGTAAACCTCGATGAAGAGGCTGCCAATTTGCTTAAATTTCAGCAAGCTTATGAAGCGTCCGCGCAGGTCATCAGTGTAGCAAGAACACTATTTCAAACGGTGCTTGATTCCGTCAGATAGATATTAAAAAGAGTGAACGAGCGATCAAACAATGATCAGTTGTTCAAAAAGTATAACCAGTAGGTTAAAAGAATGAGAATTTCATCATCACAAATTACTAGTGCAGGCGTTCGAGAAATGCTTTTGCGTCAAGCAGAAATACAGCATACTCAGTTACAGTTATCCACACAGTTACGAGTATTAACACCATCAGATGATCCGGTCGCAGCCACAGCCATTAGTGCCTTAGATAATGAGATCGCGCAGTTAGAACAGTTTAATGATAATGCTGATGCGGCAAAAGCAAGTAACGAATTGGAAGAGGGGATTCTATCTAGCGTGACAAGCATTCTTTTTAGAGTAAGAGAGTTGATGGTATCACTAGGTAACGGCACCTATGGGAAAAATGAACTTAACAGTATTGGAGTTGAGCTACAAGAGCGTTTAAAAGAATTGGTTGGTTTAGGTAACACCCAAAACGCCAACGATGAATATCTTTTTAGTGGGAGTAAAGTAAAAACTCAGAGCTTTACTACTGATATTAATGGAGATGTTATATATAACGGCGATCAAAATCAAAGATTATTGCGAATAAGCAGCGGGGTTGTAGAGCCAATATCTGATTCTGGCTTTGATGTTTTTGTAAATACAAAAAATGGAAATGGATTTTTTTCAGTAGGATCAAACGCTGGAAATACCGGTGACGCGACAATTTCTCCGGGCAGTTACCAGGCTCCACCTAATTTTTTAGCAGAGCCTTATTCAATCACTTTTGGTGTGGATGTAAATGGTGACACAATTTACACAGTAACTGGGGATACGTCTGCTACTACTCTGGTACCCGCAACTTTGTATCAAGAAGATCAAGACATTAGCTTTAATGGGATCACTGTGGCAGTTTCTGGAACGCCAGATGGTACGCTACCGGATGTCTTGAGCATTACGCCGAGTACTTCAGAGAATGTTTTTTCGGTTATACAAACCGCAATTGATGCGATTAGTGATTTTAATGACAATGCTGCAGGCAGAGCTAAATTCACCAATTCACTCACTCATGTTCAAGAGTCTCTAGATCGAAATATGACTAGTATTGACAATACTCGAGGAAAAATTGGTGCGCGATTAAATACTATTGAATCTGAAGTGAATAGTAATTTATCTTTATTAGTCACCAGCAAAAGCAGTTTGTCAGATATCAGAGATTTGGATGTTGTTGAAGCGGCTACTAGATTTTCTCAACAATTGACAGTTCTTGAAGCAGCTCAATCTAGCTTTGTTAGAGTGCAAGGATTAAGCTTGTTTAATTTTCTTTAATTTTTTATTTATTCGAGTCTATTTTTGATTAGTTTGTTGTTTGTTTTAAATCATTCAAATGAACTTTCTTGCAGTAATTGAATGTTTGTTATAGCCCAGTCCGTCCCAAAACTTCTCAGCTAGATTATTGACGCAAGTATAGTTGCATTCGACGTATTCAATCCCTACTTGCTTAAAGCAATGTTCTATTTCTTTGACTAGATTACCCGCGACTTTACTTTTTCTGGATTTTTCTTCTACCCATAAAAGTTGAATAAGTCCCTTTGCTGGATTGGTCAAAAAACCATTATCGTTTATGACACTCGCAGCGCCAATAAAACCGACAGCGGAGTCATTTTTTTTCGAGTTTTCTTTTTCTGCGATTAAAAAAAGTGATTGCGGATTATTTATTTCGACCAATAACCACTTGCTTAAGTTATCGGCAAAATGTTCACTAGCGGTAATTTCCCCATCGTCTTCATGGGCGTGTAGTGATAAAGTAAATTGGACTATTAGGTCTAGATCGTTTTGCGTCGCTTCGCGGATATTTATTCTTGTTGTCCGCTCAACTTTTATTCTATCTAAGTTTGGCGGTGAATTTTTTAACAGGCTAATTGGTTTGTACATGTTGATAATGATTAATCGCGTTACGTACATTGGTAAGAGACAGGCTGTTATCGATCATTGCTTGTTTCATCATGTCGATTTTTCGTCTGGCACCGTCATCAAAAGATAAGATTTCATGCATCACACTCGTAATGATCGTTGGCGAATCTGGAGCAGGAGCTATGTTTGCGTATTCATCAATGCATTGCTGGCGTTTTTCAGACAGCGAGAGTACTTCTTGCCATTTTGACTGTTCCATAAGTGTGGTAATTTCTTCAGTTAACGATAAAGCTTTGTTAAGAAGTTTATGCATTGGTTTTCTCCGCTGTTTGTAGTGTTTGTTTTCTGATCCCGTCCCAACCGATTTTTATTTCATTTAATATCGAAAGAACACCGTCAATTTTTTCTTCATCGTTTTCTGCATTTGCTTGAGCCAAAGTTAAAGTACAGTAATCGTATAATTGATTGAGATTGCTCGCTATTTCGCCGCCTTTTTCGATATCTAAGCTAGCATTGAGACCTCCAATAATCGAAATCGCCCAGCTTATGTGCTCGCCTTTTTTTGCAATATTATTTTCATTCATGAAAAATTTGGCGCGGTTGAGTTTTTCGATTGAACCATCAATCAACATTTGAATTAGTAAATGAGGATCTGCATCTTCAACTCCACTGGTTGCATTTACTTTGTTGTAGGCCAATGCCCCAGATAATCCCATAATTTTCTCCTCATTTGTGTCGTTTATAAGACGCTTTATACTAATTAATTCTTTTTGCCACCAAAGCCGGGCAGATTTTCAAATTGTTGAGCGATGTACGATTGGGTGCTGTTTAGTTGCGCTACAATCGCATCCATGGTGGCAAATTGTTTGGTGAGACGCAGTTGCAAGCTTTCAATTCTTATATCTAAATTCCGTCGGTCATCGGCGATCCGTTCTAGTTGCGAATTTAGGGAGGTGACTCTAGAGGTAATAACACCGTCACTTGCAGTGTAATTACTCACCAAGTCGCGAAGTCGGGTTGCAAATCCACCTGAGCCACTAAATAATTCATCAAATTGATCAAAATCTGAGGCTATTGCTTGATCTAAAATAGTGTTATCAATTTCAAGTTTTCCCTCCTGTGTAGTTCTAACACCAATCGAGGATAGATTATCAAAACTGCCTGTCACTGCGTCAATTTTTGATGAAAATAAATTTCTTATTTGAGAAGATACTTGTCTTAACGTTGCGTCGCCGAGTAAAATTCCGGGTTCGTTCGTGTTGGCCGAACCAAGCACTTTTGCTACATCGGAGTACGCGTTATACGCTTGTACAAAATTAGAAATTAATGATTTTGTGCTGGCTGTATCGATTGCAACTGTAAGCTTTTCGGTTGTACCACCCGTTGTATGAGCCGCAGTGGCATTAATTGTGATATCTTGAATTACATCGGTGAATGTGTTGGTATCGCTCGTTGCGCTAATGCCATCTATTTTTATTGCCGCATCACCGGCTAATTGGGTATTGATTAAACCGGTTGATAAATCCGCCAATGAAGCATCGCCAGTATAAGTAACAACAAGGTCATTTCCTAAGCCTAGAGTCGAAGAGTCGAAAGTCAATAGGCTACCTGTATCAACACCAACTGTGACATTGTTTAACAAATTTACGGATACTAAGGAGTTGTCGGTAGCAGAGTTGATATTATTTCTTATATCCGACAAAGTGTCCGTGGCGGCTACTGCAATATCAAATGTGTCTGCGCCAACGGTAAAAGTGAGAGTGCCACCGGTACCAAAAGTTGTGTCAGCTCCGCCAGTAAATACTTTAGACTTGTCAAAACTGCCTTGAGCGAGTGCTTGAACTTCTATTTCATATTCACCGGCTGCGGCAGATGATGTGGCTGTAGCTGTATAAAAGCTCTTGTCAGCAATCGAAACTGCACGTTTATTGAAATTACTGTTGATACTCAAATCTAACGCTGCGGAACTCAATTCGTCAAGAGAGCTTTTTAACCCGCCTAGTCCTGTCAAGGTAACTGAAACGTCTGACTCAAAACGGTTTAGACTATTTTCTTTGGGCAAACGTTCGGCATTGACGAGCGCTTCAACAATGCTCGATACATCAAGACCAGAACCTAACCCTCCGATACTTATAAGACCCATGAAAAATAACCCTATGTTTCCTGCTGTTAAATTGGATTAAAAATACTTATATTAAACATATTCATTTGTTAGTAATCTGACTACTGTATCGGCTGAATAATGTCTAAGATAAATATTTTTGTTATATTATTTCCATTAGTTGTTTAATCATTAATAATTCGACAAAGATAGTTGAATGGGAAATGACAGGCATACAAAAACATTCAGACTAAAGAAAGCAATTTTCATACCAATACTTGTTTGTACCGATACCTATGCTTGCTTATCCTTTAGGCAGATAACCGCAGATAAAAAGGGAGGCAAGCCTCCCTTTGATCATACTTTCTCTTGAAACAGTACTCCGCTATTACCGGTATGTGTTTCATTGAGTTCCTTCAAACGTCTGGATAAATTGATGAGTTCTTCGGGTGGAAATTGTCGGATTAATTCATCGGTTTCCTTATCGACAACCCTGACAATTGTTACTCCTAACTCATCATCAATTTTGAACTGAAGGCTTCTGTCAATGCTCTGATTGAATTGTTGTAACTCTTCAATCTGATTAGTGACATCTTCCGTGTTTATCTTCGTTTCTTTCGATTCAGCTGGTTCAACCTTTCCTATATCAGAGGGTTTAGCAACAGGAACCTGCTTCAATTCAGTAGCAATACTGCTTGTTTCTAAACTACTCGAAGTTGAAGGCACTCTGTTCGGTTCTTGTGGCAAGTTTCTGCCACTAGTAACTGAATTCGGCTGAAAGTTGCCTGCTAGATTTAAAATAGCCATAGCAAATTACCTCAAGTGTGCGAATGAGAAAGTCAGCAAATGCTGACCGTCTCGCCAAACGTTAAATTGTGATGTTAAATGACTCATAATTTAACGTTTTCCATCAACTTACTGAAGAAGCGAAAGAACTGACTGACTCGAAGCATTTGCTTGAGCTAGGATTGATAATCCTGCTTGTTGCAATACTTGGTTTTTCGCCAATTCAGCTGTTTCAGCTGCAAAATCAGTATCACGAATTCGTGAACGTGCCGCTGATACATTTTCGATAATATTGCCCAAGTTTGACACGGTGCTAGATAAACGGTTTTGTACCGCACCTAGACCTGCTCGGTTCGAATCGATCGTTTGCAGTGCTGAATCGATGATATCAATTGCATTTTGTGCACCAATAGATGTGCTGATATCAACAGAATCAACGGTGGCTAAAGTGCTCACTTGTGCATTTGCCGCGTCAACAGTTGTACTGCTGGCTGTTGAAGTAAAGCTTTTGGAGCTACTTAGTTTAATAACACCAATTGCACGTGTTGAATCAGTTCCGCCGCTTGTTAGAGTAGTGGTATCGACTGCAGTTCCAGTTCCATCGTAACCAAAAGTTTGCACTGTTGCTGTAGTATCTGTCGCTGAGGTCGTAAAACCTTCAATAACAATATCATCACCACGTTCACTAGTTAGTTTCAGTACCCCAGATTCTACTGTAGCAGCAATACCTGTTGATGCTGAAACATCGTTAATAGCACTCGACAAGCTAGTTAAACTAGCGCCACTAATTCCTGCAGTGATAGTAACCGCTGTTGTGTTTGAACCTGTTAGGCTGAATGCAACGTTTCCATCACCTAAGCTGCTTATACCAACAGTATTTCGCGCATCCGAAGTTACATTGGTTGTACTTTCTTCCAAGTTCACTAGATCGCTTATCGCTTTTGCACTTAATCCAGCGGCTGCAATTGCTGTGCTGGTGCCCGCTGAACCACTCACCGTTAGTGTGCCTGCAACATTGTTAGCTGCCGCAGTATTTGCGGTAGCGGTTGTTTGACCAAGACCAACGTTAGTGGTTGTACCAGCCAAACTCCTAGTATTGTTACCGATATCAGCACCACGCCCAGAGTTTAGTGTGACATTGATGGTTTGAAAAGACTCAGATCCAACCTGAAATGCTGACGAGCCAAACGTACCATCTAGCAAAGTTCGACCACCAAAACTGGTTGTATCAGCAATACGGTTGATTTCTGATTGCAATTGAGAAACTTCCGCTTGTAAAGCGGCACGTTCACTCGCACCATTTGAGCCGTTAGCAGATTGAATTGACAAATCTCGAATACGTTGTAACAAGTTAGTCGATTCTTGTAACGCACCTTCAGCTGTTTGCGCCAGAGAAATACCATCGTTTGCATTTCTAACCGCAACACCTAGACCATTAATTTGAGAAGTTAAGCTGTTCGAAATTTGTAGACCAGCCGCGTCATCTTTTGCACTGTTGATCCGTAGACCAGTTGAAAGACGTTGAAAAGTAGTACCAAGTGCCTCGTTAGTTCTACCTAAAGAACGTTGTGCACCAATAGACGAAACGTTCGTCTGTATAACATTACCCATGATAAATCTCCTAAACCTTTGATATTTGATGATGATTAGACTTAGGCTGAGAACCCAAAATCCGACTTCAAAATTACAAAGTGCTTAAAGTAATAGATAGAGAGTGAGAAGAGAGCTGTGATTTAGGAGATAGATTAAAGATCGAAATCTAAAACAAGTACCTAAAACCACGAACCAAACAACTAAAATTCTATCCGCGAGCGTCTTAAAAAGACGTGTTTCGAATTAGTATGTCTGAGAAACATCTAATTCGATAAATTAGTGCTTCTTGGAAGAGGATAAAATGAAGATCATCGTCTGAGAAACAATAACTTAAGATGTCCGCGCGTTGCTGAGAACAATTTGCGTTCATAGATGGGTATCGGCGTTAAAAAACGCGACTTTAAAAAAATGGGAAGTATTTTTGAGATAGTTAGTTTTTAGGCGACTTTTTACCAAAAAAATCCCGAGTTGAGACGGAAACTCTGCAAAAACACTGAACTTGCAGAGGAAACCGTCTCAACACGAAAAATCTTACTTTATAACTTAGAGCTAAGCTTTACCTAAGGTTGTCGTACGGTAGGGGGCGCTTTTGTATTCATCTTACTAACCTTGTAATAGTGATAGAACTGACTGACTCGAAGCATTAGCCTGAGAAAGTACTGACAATCCAGCTTGTTGAAGCACTTGATTTTTAGCTAGATTAGAGGTTTCAATCGCATAATCAGTATCTCTAATTCTTGAACGAGCCGCACTAACGTTCTCTACAATGTTTTGTAGATTAGAGATAGTCGTTGAGAGGCGGTTTTGAACCGCACCCAGCTGAGCCCTTACCGAATCAATCGAGGTGATCGCTTCATCAACCACTACCAGCGCTGTTTGAGCGCCTATATTGGTGCTGATATCTATTGAGTCGACTGCGACCAATGCACTGACTTGAGCGGTGGCAATATCAACCGAGGTATCGCTTGCTGTTGAAGTGAAACTCTTAGAACTGTTTAATTTAACCACGCCGATTGCTCGAGTTGAATCTGTGCCTCCGTTTGTCAGAGTTGTGGTGTCAACGGCTGCACCAGTACCGTCATATCCATAAGTCGATACCGTAGTGGTGGTGGTTGTTGATGACGTCGTGAAACCTTCAATCACTATATCGTCACCTCGTTCACTGGTTAGTCGTAGACTTCCTGCCTCGACAGTCGCACTGATACCGGTGGAAGCCGAAACATCATTTATGGCGCTTGATAGACTGTTCAAGTTACCACCGCTGATGCCCGCTGTTATTATGACAGCAGCGGTATTCGAACCAGTTAATGAGAAAGCGACGTTACCATCTCCCAGCCCACTCAGTCCAACATTATTCCTCGCATCTGAACTGACATTGGTTGTGTCTTGTTGCAAATTTATTGCGTCACTAGCTCCCTTAGCACTTAATCCCGCTACATTAATAGCTGTGCTCGTGCCAGCTGAACCGCTTACGGTTATAGTGCCTGCTACGTTATTAGCCGCTGCGGTGTTGGCGGTAGCAGTCGTTCGACCTAGCCCTACATTATTTGCTGTTCCTGCCAAGTCACGAGAATTATTTCCAATGTCGGTTCCACGACTGGAGCTCAATACAACATTAATGGTCTCGAAGGCTTCAGAGCCCACTTGAAATGAAGATGAACCAAAAGTTCCGTCAAGTAGAACACGTCCACCAAAGCTGCTGGTATCCGCGATTCTATTGATTTCTGATTTTAATTGTGAAACTTCGGCTTGTAGAGCTGCTCGCTCGCTCGCCCCATTTGAACCGTTCGCAGACTGAATTGCGAGTTCTCGAATACGCTGCAAAATATTAGTGGTTTCTTGTAGCGCTCCCTCTGCAGTTTGTGCCAGAGAAATTCCATCATTCGCATTTCTAGAGGCAACAGTGAGTCCGTTAATTTGCGAAGTTAAGCCGTTGGAAATTTGTAACCCAGCGGCGTCATCTCTCGCGCTGTTAATTCGTAATCCAGAGGATAATCGTTGAAAAGTTGTTTTAAGTGCGCTGTTGACATTGGTTAAATTTCGTTGCGCATTAATTGAAGAAACATTGGTATTAAGTACGTTTCCCATTTTATCTACTCCTTAATCTGATGCGGTAAAACCAGTTTGCTACATGACGGCGAAACGAGTTTTTGAGCAATAGAATATGTATAAAAAATAATAGGGAAAGAAAAACTGAGAATAAATCTTTCGGTTAATAATCAACCGTCTGAGAATGGTGATTTTACTTTAGATAAACCTGAGAGGGCTTAATCCAAAGAGAAAAGGAGGTGAGAACTCCTGCTCAAACATGATATCGGCGGTGAAGAAGTCGACTTTAGATTATTGATAAAATTTTAGGATTTTTAGGAGTGAACCAGAATATTATTTGGTCGGCAACATATACAAATATCCTTTATGAGAATTTACTTATTTTAATTAAGAACCCCTATTTCCTCTTAATCCATGGAATAAGTAAACCTGATGAATTAGTATCTATGTAAAACTTAGAAACGATTATTTGAACCCATACACGATGAAAAAACAGTCTGACAAAAAAATCTTAATTACCGGTGGAGCCGGTTTTATAGGTTCAGCCTTAATAAGGCATATTATCGAAGCAACCGCATTTGAAGTGGTTAACCTTGATAAACTTACATACGCTGGCAATCTAGAATCGCTTTCGAGCATTGATGATAACCCTCGCTATTTCTTTGAAAAAGTTGATATCTGCGACAAACAAAAACTGTCAGAAATATTTGAGCAGCATAAGCCCGATTTAGTTATGCATCTCGCCGCTGAAACCCATGTGGATCGTTCTATCGATAGTGCAGGTGAATTTATTTCAACTAATATTGTTGGTACTTATACGCTTTTAGAAGCGGCAAAAGAGTATTGGGAACAATTAGATGATAAGAAAAAAGAGCATTTTCGTTTTCATGCGATTAGCACAGATGAAGTATATGGTGATCTCGAGAATGAAAGCCAGGCTGCAGATGAAAAAACTCGCTACAATCCAAGTTCACCTTATTCGGCAAGTAAAGCGGCTTCCGATCATCTCGTTAATGCCTGGTATCGTACTTATGGTTTGCCAATTATTCTATCGAACTGCTCAAATAATTATGGTCCTTATCAAGATTGCGAAAAATTAATTCCGTTGATGATCACTCATGCGTTGCAAGGAAAAGAATTACCGGTTTATGGTGACGGTCAACAAGTTCGTGATTGGTTATACGTGGAAGATCACGTGTCGGCGTTGTTGCAAGTTGCTATTAAGGGCAATATAGGAGAGAGCTATAACATTGGTGGTGATTGCCAAATGAGTAATTTGCAAGTGGTTAATGCAATTTGCGACTGCTTACAAGATTTAGTGGCGGATAAAGCAAACTCAAACGTTCCCTACAGAGATCTAGTGGTTTTTGTAAAAGACCGACCCGGTCATGATCTTTACTACGCTATAGATGCTTCAAAAATTAAGGGTGATTTAGGTTGGGTGGCAAAAGAAACCTTCAATTCTGGTCTGCGCAAAACAGTACAATGGTATCTTGATAACTCTTAGTCGAGTAGCTCAAATCCGGTAAATTAAAATATCGGTAAATTAAAATCTGGTCAGATAATTGCATTAAGTCTTGTTGAACGCGATTTTAACGGAATTTTGACGCTTAATAATCGCTTAATTTTATAACAGCAATTATAAAAAATCTGACGGGTGAGTAATGAAAGGTATTGTTTTAGCCGCTGGCTTGGGTACACGTTTGTATCCGATCACACGCGGAATAAACAAACATTTATTACCGCTTTACGATAAACCGATGATCTATTATCCGCTCTCTGTTTTGATGTTAGCGAGAATTCAAGAAATTTTAATTATCACGACACCTGAAGATTATGCAAGTTTTGTTCGATTGCTTGGCGATGGGAGTGATTTTGGAATTGAATTGAGTTACCAAACGCAGCAAAATCCGGATGGGATTGCTCAGGCTTTTATTATAGCAAAAGAGTTTATAGGTGATGATTCTGTTTGTTTGATCCTTGGTGATAACGTTTTTTTCGGGCAAGCTTTTAGTCCGCTATTGAATCAGGTAAAACAACGAGTAAATGGTGCAACCATATTTGCTTACCCCGTAAAGGAACCTCAAAACTTCGGCGTAGTTGAATTTGATGAGCAAAATAATATCAAATCAGTTGAAGAAAAACCAATTAAGCCTAAATCTAATTATGCGGTTACCGGTTTATATTTTTATGATAATCAAGTAATTGATATTGCAGAATCACTTAAACCTTCGGCGAGAGGTGAATTGGAAATTACTGATATTAATCAGGTCTATTTAAAACATCGCAAGTTAAACGTTGAAGTTTTAGGAAGAGGTTTTGCATGGCTTGACACAGGTACTCATGAAAGTTTCATGGATGCGGGACAGTTCATACAAACGATAGAGAAACGTCAAGGACTAAAAGTTGCTTGTTTGGAAGAAATTGCATGGCGAAATGGCTGGCTCGATTCGAAAGCTTTAGCACATTCTGCGCAACCGTTAATGCAGAACGATTATGGAAAATACTTAATCAGTTTGATTAAATAATAAGTGCACCTCTATTAATCCAGAATTAATAGAGGAGCCCTAATGAATAACTTTGTAAATAGATTTTTGAATGAACAATTTGCCATTTCTATTTTTAATAAACATTGGTGGGATCATACTGAGTGGGTATTCAAAAAAACATTGCCAGTTTTGACAAAAACAGTTTATTAGAAAAACTGCTAGGTGAACTGGAAGATGTTCTAGCGCCAGCCGAAGATAAACTTGTACGAAACCAAGATCTGTCTTTAAAGGCGAATGTTTTTATTGTAGGCTCTCCCCGCTCCGGTACTACGCTTTTATATCAGGCACTTGCTGCTAGCGGCGGATTCTGTTTCCCCACGAATTTTTTATCGCGTTTTTATGCCTCTTTAGGTATAGGATGTAAAATTCAGAAAATGCTATTTAGTCATGATTGCCAATACAAGGAAGAAATGGGTCTAATTGATAAGTGCGATTTCACCAACTTCAGCTCGGAGCTTGGTAAAACAAAAGGCGTGTTGTCTCCCAATGTGTTCTGGTATTTTTGGTACTATCATTTTAAATTTGGTGATAAATCTTATTTGAATGAACAACAATGGAAGTCTTCTAATACAAATCGCTTTGTTGCAGAACTTGGTTTGATGCAAAAGGAGTTGGGTTTGCCTATTGTGATGAAAGCTATGGTGCTGAATTGGAACTTATTACAACTGTCTCAATTAATGCCTAGCGCAATATTTTTAAGAATTAAAAGAGAACCCATTGATGTTGTTAGCTCTCTATATGAAGCAAGAAAACTTCATTCTGGGAGTTATAATAAATGGTGGTCTTTTAAGCCGCCTGAGTATGAACAGTTAATTAATTTGTCGGCTCGAGAGCAAGTGGTGGCATTCTATTTATCTATTGATAACGCGTTGGATGCATCGTTTAAAAAGCTTTCCGATAAACAGATCGTTACTGTAAGTTATGACGATTTTTGTGAACGCCCTAATGAATTGTTACATGTTTTAGAAAAACGATTTACAGATTTGGGGGGCGATATTTCCTTGTCAAAACTTAAACCGTTTAAAAAATCTTGCAGACGAACAGTCGATGATGATAAAGAATGGAGAAAAGCTTTTGAAGTAGTTCCCTCTAAAGTGAAGTTTAAGATCTACTAAAACCCAAAGGAAGATAAGCATAGAAGTTTAATAAGTACATATAGAACTGTGTCAAACTCATTGTTAGTCTGTCATATGAGTGCCGTTAAACATAGGGTGATTCCTTTCTTGAGAACCGACAGAACTAAATATATGGAGAGGTAGTACTCTCAAGCGATCTCCATCTGTTTCAAAATGATGTGGGCACATTTTCTCCAAAAGGACAATTTTACCTGGATATAAATCTTCAATTATATTTTTGTCATTCATGCCGACAATACTTCTTCCCGTCCCTTCTAAAATATAAGCAACTCTAACAGTTGAATGAATATGGTGTGCCTGTTCCGAAGAATAAGGAGGGATGTCAAGTATTTGCAACGTAGGGTCTCCCAGACGAGCGGGAGAAAATACTTGTTTGGTCGAGCAACCATTGACATAGGGAAGGTTTGTTTTAGTAGAAATCTCCGAACGTTTATTTTCCGGCATATATCCACGTATGACTGTTGCGATGTGGTGTGATGTAATAACTTTTTCTCCTCTTTCCATATAGGCGAGTTTTTTATTTTCAGATATAAAAATAGCACAATCACCTTTTTCAATCGTAATTCTGTGCTTGCCGACATGTAGTCTATAAAAATAGAGATCATCATCTTTTGCTTCGATAATGGCATTTTCATTTGACTCAAAATATTGTACTCCAAAAAGTTCTTTTAAATATTCAACGTTAATATCGTCGTTTTTTTTGATTTCTGCATAGTTCATACTCTGTTTCCTTATTTTTCGCTTATTGAGTTTAGATATTTAGCATGGTTTTTCTACTCTAGTTAATTTTTCGAATTTTTTTTGCTGGAGAGCCTGCATAAATAAAATTTGATTCGGTATCGTTCAGTACAGTAGAGCCTGAACCTATAATGCTGCCTTCACTGATATTTACTTCAGGATTAACTACAGTATTAGCGCCAATAAAACAATTAGACCCAACCTTAACCGAGCCAGTCAGAACCACATGAGGTGCTAATACGGTATTAGAACCAATAAGAACATCAACTCCTATTGAACAATGCTCTTCAACTAAAACATTGTCCTCTACAATTGCTCCAGTTTGTAGAACTGTGTAAGGTTGCATAATTACTCCTTTGCCGATTGTTGTTCTAGTACTTTGTATAACTGTAGTATGTATTAGACTATTTAACACAATGTTTTTTTCTTTACACTCTTTCATCAGCATCTTTCTTTTTGGCATATTGCTGATACAAATAGCGACTTCGGAACAATGTAAAATAGATAGTGTCTCTATTTGTTGAATTGAACCAAGTATAGGAGAACCGTCAATTAAACTGTCTATTTCTAAAGTGTCATCAACAAAGCCTATAACGTTTCTATTACAACTCGCCGCAAGCTCTCGAGTGAAGCGCCCAAACCTGCCAGCTCCAACTATAATCAAATTACTCATAACAACCAATGACCACGAGTGATATGAATATATATTGTTTAAATTTGATTGGTGAGATGTAAAACCAATATTTCTCCGAGTCTAAATTTAGGGGAGTAAATGAAAAATCATTTGCTGAGTGACTGGATTTAGCCTTAATTATCTGACTATGGAATAATGGATTAAGCATGTTGTTGTTTAACTTTTCTTGCATATCAAAATAAATGATTCGCTGATTTGATTTCATTGAGAGAATATCTTTTTCAACTAAACTCTGGTCCTCTAAGCTATAATAATGGATCGTTTTTTTGTCTCTACAAGTAACCTTTACAGACTGGTTTATATCATGGTGAGATAAATTACAGTTTATAGCATCATTAAAAATTAAAAAATTCCGGAGAAAACTATGGATCATGTTTTTTGCCATAGAATCAAAAGATTTTTCAATTGTTTGCTCCTTCGATTTAAATTCAGCCATAAAAATGATCTTATTTTTTTTAGGGATTATCTTAGTAATTGCACCCTCTATATTTACTCGATGTTTTGTAGCCAGCTGGCTACAAAATCTAAGTGACCAAATGGCTTGGAGTACTTCATAATTAGAACCTTGAAAAACGTATATATGCATTCCTTCCGTAATACGTTTTGGTTTCCCTGTAGCGGTTTTAGACACCTTCTTAAAAGCAACTGAAGCGGGCATAAGATCACAACTAAAGAGTCTACTTAAAATCATTTGTTTTTGTTGTTTAGAAGGATTACAACTATTGACGTCTACGACAACACCTATTTCATTGTCTAATTCAGCATGTTGGGTTGGAACGACAAGAAAAAATATGTCGTCTGCTAAAAACTCTCTAAATCTTTCCTCAATTTCTATAGGGTGAAGTGATTCACCACCTCTATTAATGGTTTCTTTTATCCTACCAGTTAAAACGAGATATTCATTTCTAATTGTTCCGATGTCACCGGTTTTTAGCCAGTTATTACCATCTAAGCATTGTCTTGTAGCGGAATTGTTTTTCCAGTATCCTTGCATGTTGTTAGGACCTTTTACACACACTTCACCGGATTTTTCTAACTTGAATTCTGTTCCCTTAATGGGTAGTCCTACTGGTGGAGTACACCATATGTAGTTTTCTACGAAAGCTTTCTTTTCAAGAAACGGCATCAAAAAGGAAAAGTTGACAGCTTCAGATAATCCGTATCCTTGGACTATTTTATTTTTATAAATGTCAAAAAATTTCTTGGCAAGTTGTCTGGTTAATGGTGCAGCGGCGGTTATCAGATAGCGTAGTTTCACTGGCCACTCAGGACGCTTACGTAGTAACTCTGGAAGCATGGCTGGTACTATCGATGCCGTCGTTACGTTATGGTATCTTATGTGTTCAAAGTATTGAACAGGCTCGAACTTTGGTAAAAGTAATAAAGGAGTATCTGTTAAATAACAACCAATTAGAGACATCATTAAACCGTTACAGTGGTAAAGCGGTAAACAAGTAGCGTGTGGTGAATCAGTGGAAAACTGATGTGCATTGGCGGTGGCCATTGCGTTATGCATAACTGACTCATCAGTTTGAATTACTCCCTTTGGATTTCCTGTAGAGCCTGACGTATATATAATGAATCTGTGATCTTTTGGGGATTTATTTTGACTAATTCTGGGAATATATTCTACCGCGCCATGTGTCTTTTTGAATACTCCATCTGCATCTGCATGTTCGATTAGGTGAGCAACTTGCCTATCTGCAAGGCTCGGAGCAATCGGGATTGCCACGGCTTTCCGTTTATATATCTCGAGAAGAATAATCGCTAGATCTAGCCCATTTTCTAGTATAATCACATATCTTTTGTGGGCTAATATTTTTTCTAATAAGCTGCTTTGTATGCTAGCTTTCATTTTCCCTTTAACTATGTCATAAGCAAAAATTTCAAACATTTTTTCACCTATTCACATTTGTGATTTTCGTAAAAACAAAGTGTTGCCTAAGCAAAAAGAAACATCAAATCGACCAGTGGCTAACAGTTCGTCACCTGCTTTTTTTGGCCCATCGCCAAAAGCCCAAACATAATCATCTATTAATATCCATCCATCGACAATCACTAGAGGCTCCCAAGCTCTAATGTCCTCACGAACTAAATCATATCGATGATTTCCATCAATATGAATCATTGCAATTTTTCCGCTTAGCGAAATAGTCCCGAATTCAGGAGTCGAAATTAATCCAGCTTTTGATGACTCTTTATAATGCTTTATTCCCTCTTGTGACACATCTTTAATGTAGCTTACATTACTGAGGAGTGACATAACGCTGACAAACCCTTGGAAGACTTTTTCAAAGTCTATACCACCACTTTCTTGACTCAAGTTATTAGGAAGAATGGACGCACTATCTCCTTGGTCTTCTATTTTTGAATTTTCCCAAGGGTCTATACAAATTAGATTTCCTAAATTATATTGTTGTGCCAACCATGCAATGACAAATGCAGAGCGACCAAAATAGACACCTACTTCAACTAAATCACCGTCGGGAACCATGCGTAGTATTTGCATTAATGCCGACAATTTCTGGGTGTCACACTGACCTGGTATTTGTAAAAATTGTCGATGCAAGCTGGTGATTTGTCCAACAGATAGAGGCGGGTTGTTTTTGATGTTTTTCTTGTTTTCTATATCTCCTACAAAAGAACTGAGATGTTGTTTGTTAGCCCAATCATAGCTAAATTCAAACTCTTGCCAGCTCTGAGTAAACGGAGAAGGCTGGCATAGTTGAAAATGATAACGCTCAGGAAAAGCTTTCCCTAATTTATCCAGATAAAGCCATACTCCAACATGAGGTGTAAAGATGTGAGAAATTGCATAACTACTTAGTGTCTCGTATAATTTTAAGTCAAAACACTGATCTGTTATAAATGGAAGTTCTATAATTTTGTCGATATTTAAAATATCTGTTGAGTTCACTACTGAACTTGCGCCAAACACATC
>Ga0316205_10002553_pt1 | contig 18733 bp, 13 predicted proteins | sample 3monthpyrite_MG_FD_204941 | JGI IMG/M metagenome (GOLD analysis project Ga0316205, IMG submission 204941) | Microbial mat bacterial communities from mineral coupon in-situ incubated in ocean water Damariscotta River, Maine, United States -... | ecosystem: Environmental > Aquatic > Marine >... | reverse complement strand
TAAGCAGCTTCACCGAAGGATTAAGATCTGCGCTGCGCGAAGACCCCGATATTATCCTGGTGGGTGAGTTGCGTGATACCGATACCATATCCATGGCTATGACCGCAGCAGAAACAGGACACCTTGTGCTGGGCACCTTACACACCACCAGTGCAGTAAAAACATTAGATCGAATCATAGATGCGATGCCAACAGAACAAAAAATGCTAACCAAGTCATTTTTGTCTCAACACTTAAATGCAGTTATCAGTCAAAAACTGGTACGAACCGCAGATGGACGTTATCGTAAGGCTATTCTTGAAATCATGATCAACACACCGGCAATCGGCAACCTTATCATGACCAATAAGATCTTCCAGATCCCGTCTATTATACAGACCAGCGTCGATATGGGGATGCAACTTCTCGATCAGTCCCTACTTGAAGCGGTACAAAAGAAAGAAGTCGATCCAGACAATGCATATTTACATGCAACGGATAAAAAGCTTTTCCAACGTTTTGTGACTAACCCTGAGTTGCTTCCACAAGTTAATCTGGCGGTTACCTAAGGATGCAACGGATACATACCTTTTTAGATCTGGTACTGGCCCAGGGAGGTTCAGACCTTCACCTTGTTGCAGGTAATCCTCCTCGGATAAGATTACATGGCATTGCCTACGAGGTTAAATATCGCGATTTAACTGCAGATGACATTTACAACCTGGTGTTTGATCTAATACCAGAAAACCTACACTCTGATTTTAAAGAGAAAGGTAATGCTGACTTCTCATATGATTATGGTGCCTCAGGACGTTTTCGTGTTAATGTTTTTCAACATCTCGGTGGCTTAGGTGCTGTCTTCCGAGTTATACCGACAGAAGTTATTAGCCTTAATAAACTAGGTCTGCCGCCAGTGTTAAAAAATCTAACACGACACAGAAAAGGACTCATCCTCGTCACGGGACCAACTGGCTCAGGTAAATCAACCACACTTGCCTCCATGATTGATTTTATAAATGAAGAACGTCATGGACATATCATTACTATTGAAGACCCTGTTGAATTTGTACACCATACCAAAAAATGTCTATTCAGCCAGCGTGAAGTCGGCACACATACGCCATCCTTTTCAAAAGCGCTAATGTCTGCCCTGCGTGAGGACCCTGATGTTATTCTTGTTGGTGAAATGCGTGATCAGGAGACAATCCACCTGGCACTAACTGCAGCTGAAATGGGTATTTTAGTGCTTGCAACTTTACATACGAATGGTGCCGCTCCAGCCGTTGACCGGGTGATCAATGCCTTCCCAGCGGGTGAAGAACCGTATGTGCGAACTATGTTATCAACCTCATTAATTGGTGTAATATCTCAACAACTGGTTCGCAAGACAGATAACAAAGGACGAATCCCTGCAATTGAAATACTAATTAATAACGCGGCTGTTTCTAACTTGATTCGAGAAGGAAAAATTGATCAGATCGAAAATGTAATTCAAAGTGGCGGCATGGTAGGCATGCAGCGTATGGATACGGCACTCATGAGATTAGTCGACGCGCAGCTAATTAGTCCGGAAGAAGCTTATTTCAAATCAAGAGTAAAAGCAGATTTCGAAGCCTTATTGGAAGGCCGCGAAGTGGATGAAAGCAAAACTCCGAGTGATACGCCAGACTCCGTAAATATGAATTAATCACTAATAAACCCAGGTGAAGAACCATGCCAAAACTAATTATGACACTTGATGGCGCAATCATACGTGAATTTATGATTGATAAAGACAGCATCAGCATCGGCCGTAAACACGGTAACGATATACAACTCAATGATCTCACGGTAAGCGGCAGGCATGCACTATTCACAGTCATGGGTGAAAACACTTATGTTGATGACCTGGGTAGCACCAACGGCACCCTTCTCAATGGCGGCCGTGTTTCAAAGTCAATTTTAACTCATAGTGACGTTGTTCAGATTGGTAATTATCAGTTCACCTACTTTCAAAATGAAGATGAAGAATATGAGCCCACCATGTTTTTGCGTGCAGAGATTGAAGACACGCAAATCATGGAAGCAAACCCACCCAAACCTAGCGATGCCAAGGGTGAGCCACTCGCAGCCGTTAAGATTTTGAATGGTCCGCTTAAAAGCAAAGTGTTAGAACTTCGTAAACCATTCAATACGCTTGGATTTAATGGGATTAAAATGGCCATGATTGCCCGCACCACTGAAGGCTACACGGTAACTGCCATTAAAAGTAACAAATTGCGCCGTTCCAACGACAATCCTAATGTCAATGGTGAACCACTAACCGAAAAAGCGATGATGCTAAAAGATCACGATGTTTTAGAACTTGCACAGACACAAATGGAGTTCTTCTATATCTCGTGATCTATCTTTATATTTGCCTTTACTGCAGCTTTCTTTTTTGCGTGGAGGAAAAGAAATTCAAAGACATCGACCCCAGCCATAAATAATGCGGGGATCATGATCAGTGTAATGACAGTAGCAAAAATCAAGCCCCACGACAGCGCCAATGCCATTGAAGAAACAAAGGGATCAAGACCACCCCAACCATAAGCAGTCGGTAACAAACCAACAATGGTCGTAATCGCTGTTAATAATACAGCTCTCAGTCGGCGACGACATGCCTGAATAACAGCTTCGTGTCGTTCCATGCCTGATTTTATGTAGCGTTGGATAAACACTAACAAGACTAGCGAACTATTCACAACTACGCCCGTCAGCGCAACCATTCCTAAGGTTGACATAAAGGACAACGGTAATGGTTTCCAGAATAAATTATGCAAGTAAAAACTCAAGATGACACCGATAGCCCCAAAGGGTATAGCAAGCATAACCGCTAATGGGTAACCAAGATTGTTAAACTGTATTGCCAGGATAAAGAAAACTGCAATAAGGGCAAAAGCAAAGGCAAAACCAAGATCACCAAGCGACTCCTGATTTTTCTCGTTTTCACCGCCATAGTTAATATTCACATGGCGGGCCTGCTCTTCGTTAAGCCACTCTGACTCGTCTATAGCGACCTGTTTATTCAAGAGCGTACTAGTAATCAGAGTAGAATCAATATTTGCTAGAACGTTTACAACTCGTTGGTTATCTGTGTGCCGAATATTGGTAAAGCCATCATATTCAACAAATTTAGCAACTTTATTTATAGTCACCATGCCACCACGGGCATTTGGAATCTGCAATGTTTCTAATTGTCGAAGTTGTTGATCATAGCTTGTTTCAGGAAAACGGATTGTAATATCAACTTCGTCCGATCCCCATCTAGTTGTGGTAACACGTAAGCCATCGACAGCAGCGCGTATATGTGTCACTGCTGTTGATAGGTCAATTCCTGCATAGGCCGCGATCGATCGGTCAAACTCAATACGAATTTCAGCATCTCCAGGTAACATATCACTTTCGACCGTAGTGACCCCTTCAATGCTTTGCAAATATTGCATCAACTGGTTTGCGACTTTCTTACTTGTATCGTAGTTATCACCGATAATTTCTACTTGTAATGCACGCCCAGTTGGTGGACCGGGCTGCATTTCTTCGAATGCAAACTCAAGATCCTTATGATTTTCAATAAGTACCGGTTTAATCCTAAACATATCTTTCAATGCATCGTGCTCTGGACGTGAAACAGCAGGAATGTACACAGCTCGGATCTGGCCAAAGCGGCTACCTTTTTGCACCAAAGGATCGCCAGAATCTTTCGCCGTTTGTCCTGTTGTAATAAGTGTTGCTTCGAGATAACGCTCGTCAATTTCTGCACGCAAGGTTTTGTCAACATCAATGAGTTTAGCCCTCATTTGTTCAAGGCTTGTTCCTGGTTCAGCGCTTACCCGTATCATATACTGCTCAATACCGACGGGTGGAAATAATTGAAACCGCATTGCGTCAGAGAACGCCAAGACAAAAGAGCCCCCCAGCATAGCCACTGACAATATGACCATTAACCAGTGATGTTTTAGAGTAAACTTTAATACACCTGCATATTTGTTTTCGAGCCACTTTAACCATGCGCGTTCGACTGCAGGTTTATCAGGATTTGTCAGGTGGCTGACATGGTTTGGCAAAATTAAAAACGATTCAAGCCACGAAAAGATCAACAGTAGAATAACGACAACAGGAATAGCAATGATAAATTTTCCGATCATACCCGAAATAAACATCAACGGAATAAAGGCAACCACGGTGGTTAGAATCGTCGTAGTAACAGGACCAATTAACTCTTTCGCACCCGTTACAGCCGACTGGCTAGGCGACATACCTTGTTCCATGTGATACGCAATATTTTCGCCTAATATAATAGCGTCATCGACTAACATTCCCAGCACCATGATGAATGCCATCATTGATAAGAGATTAAGCGTAACTCCCATAATGTAAAGAACAAATAGTCCCGTCAGGAATACGATCGGTAATCCAAGGGTAGTTGAAACCGCTACAGAAGGACGTAAAAACAAAACTAACGTTAACAGCACCAGCACAACACCGACCATGCCGTTATTGGTTAATACACCTAGACGAAGTTTTGCCACTTTCGAAAAGTCATTAAAAGTATCAACCTCTATATCTTTACCAAACTTATCAGGCACGCTGGCAAGGTATTCTTTTACAGTGGCAACCGTATCAATGATGTCCGCATTTTCTAGCTTCATCACAACTATGTGCAAAGCCGATTTACCACTAACATCCTGGTAAGTATTTGCTTTCTCAAGACCCAACTTTACGTCTGCCACATCCTTAAGTAACAATCCCTGGCCATACTCGTTCGCACGCAAAACAAGATTGCTGACATCGCTATCATTTTGATATTCGCCCTGCACACGAACTGTTTTCTGTCCATCGTGCGTATCGATACCTCCACCAGAGGCGTTGACATTCCATTTACGAATGACATCAGCTATCTCACCCACCGTTATCCGATGTTGATGCAGCTTTTCAGGTTTAACAATGACGCTAATTTCTTCTTTGCGATCCCCCTGAATCTGTACTCGACCCACACCCGGCAAGCGCAACAAGTCATCTTCTATTTGGCTACCAAGCTTCTTCATCGAAAGATCATCTCTTGGTGCTGAGATCGCCAGCTGCAAGACCGGAAATACGCGAGCATCGATTTCAAGTACAAACGGTTTATCAGGAAGATCGGTAGGCAGACGCGCTCGATCGATGGCCAGTTGCACCTCATTGGTTATTTGTTCACGATTACTGGCATCGGGATCAAGCTCAAGTGTTATTCTTGCTGATCCAGGAAACGCGACAGAGGTGACTTTGTCTATACCGGTTAAAACTTTCAATTCTTGTTCAATTGGTATCACAATAAGCCTCTCGACCTCCTGTGGAGAGGCACCAGGCTGTACGACCGTGATTTGAACCACATCGAGATTGACGTTAGGAAAGGCTTCTCGGTTTATTTTAACCATAGAGAAAACACCAAGCGCAACCAAAAAGATTGAAACTAGCCATACCACTAGCCCGCGCTCTACCATAAACCGAATAATTGCTGTCATCGTATACTCACTATTCTGTTATCAGTTCACGGCCTGATTTTCATCAAGTAAAAGCTGTCGATCCCATAATGAACCAAGCAATAATTCCAGCTCAGTATATTTTCTCGCCAGTTCAATTTTTCTGGTTTCATAGAGAAGGCTTGCAATATACAAACTATTCTCATTATCGATTAATTCGTTTGTATCGGCGCGACCAACCTTGTAGCGTTCAAATGCCTCTTTAACCTTTTTTTGTTCGATGACAAGCCGTTTTTTCGAACTCTTGGCTGCAATCGTATTTTGATTGATCTGATCCAATAATCCAGTGACGCTATAGTTCAAATCATGTTTGATTCGTGCAATTTCTTCCTCAATGGCTTGTTTGTCTAACATCGCCTGGTAAATACCTGCATCGAACCCTCGCTGATCAAGTGAAAATTGGTATTCCAATCGCGCCCCACCAGCCCACTCACTATCACTAACACTACCCGTAGCTACATCACCAGATGTATTGCGCGCGCCAACTGAAAATACCAAATCCAATCTGTCTTTTTTTGCATCGTTGGCCAGCTCGATACTGGCATCAGCAGTGCTTAGTTGTGCTTGTTGTAAAAGGATATCAGGATTTTGCGCATATGCCTGATTAAGTGCCGTATTGCGTTCAGGTACTGTTTTGTCGGCTACAATAACGGGCTTGAAGTCACTTGTTGGTTCAACACCTAATAAACGGTTTAGCTCTGAACGTTGTTGACTCCAGATAATTAGCAGGTTATCTCGATCGGAGACCTTTGCACTGAGCAGCGCATTCACAATAAGCAGATCCTTACTCTCAGACAATCCCAGACCTGCATTTTTTTTCACAAACTTACGCAAACGATCCGCTCGTCGAATTGCTTCGTTGGCATCTTTAATCCGCATGTAAGTATTAGCAATATCGTAATAAAGTGAAAGTGTTTGTCGCACTAGAGCGTCGATCTGTTTGATCCTGGAAGCTTTCGTTGACTGAACACCTGCTTCTGCTGATATCAGACCTTGTTGATAGTCTGGATTTTCCTCACCCTGCCCTAAAGGAATACGGTAATTCAAATCAAGCGCAGTTCGTTCCGATGGGTTGACGATTGAAGGCACAGCAACTGATTCACTGTCTTCATATGAATATTGGCCGGTCACCTCAATGCTATGGCCTGACTTCTGTCGTGAGCCGATACTTGCAGATAGATCAAAACGTTCACTAGGGATGTTAAATATTCCAACATCACGTGACACACCTGTTTGTGCCGATGCCGTCCAACCTAGTTGACTTTCTATCTTGGAAAACTCCTGCCGTGCACGCTCAATTTCAATTCGTGCAATCTTAAGTGATGGATAGTTTTTTAAAACACGATGAACAACATCTTGCAAAGACTGTTTTGGGCTGATATCAGCGTACAAGTTAGTACTACCAAGTAGTAATGATGTTAAACCTGCCACAACGATAAAATGTCGGAAAAAATGTTTCATTTTGACTGAAGTAACCCATCGAAAAAATTATTGGTGTGCATCGTTATATATTCATCCCTGTCATAATCTTCTTTATCATACGCTGCCAGAGACTTATCCCAAATCACAGCAAAAACTACTGGTGCCAGAAATAAACGTGCTGTCACAATCGGATCACACTGTTTGAACTCGCCACTCTCCACGCCTTTTTTTATGCTCTCCACTACCAGATTTCGTGCACGCGCGACGACTTTCTCTAAATAAAATTCTGCTAACTCAGGAAAATTCGCTGCCTCAGATACCATGAGTTTTGGTATCCCCCCTAGCCGTGTCTTACCAACAACTTCCCACCAATTGACCATGAGTGACTTCAGTAGTTCGCTCTGTGAACCAACAAACTCAGCGGCCCTGTTCTCGGCCTTCTCAACTTCTGGGACGATTATTTGTTTTACGACTTCACGAAATAGCGACTCTTTACTCTCGAAATACAAATAAACAGTCCCTTTGGATACTCCAGCCTTACGTGCGACATCATCCAGCTTGGTGGCATTGAAGCCTTTCTCCACAAACAGATCCAGGGCCGCATCAATTATCTCAGCAGGTCGAGCTTCTTTACGGCGGCGCCATTTACAATCGCAATTTGATCTTAATGAGTGCATATTATTAAATAACTGACTGGTCAGTTAGTTATTCTAGCAAATATGGAAGCAAATACAACTTTAGTAATACTATATTTTTCAGTTAGTTATGGAGTTATTGAAGTTCTTGTAGAAATGAGATTTTCTATGGCTAGTTATATCGATATTAATTTAAGCTGGCTAAGCCTTCCAGCAATACTGTGCATGAACCTTGCGGCCAAAGTTAGAATATTCCAGTTTTTCACAAATTGAATTGGTCATAAAAATGCCTCGGCTGTGATACTGGGAATCATTCTTTAACAGCGAAGTAATGATACTTGTGTCAAAGCCTTTTCCGGTATCACTGATGTAAACATCGAGGCTACCGCCATCACTAGTGCCGGTGTGTGCGATAGTGATAGTTATCTCCCCTTCTGTCAGTGCCTCTAATCTTTTTTGGCGCTCAACCACATAGTTTGAAAACCCATCTGGTCCATTTTTAATTTCTGAATCCAGGCCAAGTAAGCCATGATCAAGCGCATTTACAAATAACTCTTTAATAATGATAAAAATATTTTGCTTATGGCAGTGCAGCTTCTGCACTTCCATAATCATTTGTATTATATTGGGTAAGGGATCAAATACCTTCAGTATTGTTGGTTCGAATGTATAATCAATCCGCCAGTCAGAGTTAAATATAAAAGTGCAGTTGTTGTTTTTATTCTTTTGTGCCGTATCTGGTTTTTGCAGTTTGGAAAAATGCACTTCAATAACTGTCGTATCATCTGCTTGTTTGATTCCTTGAGTAAACATAGTAATGTTTTCTGTCAACGGCTCGATAACGCTCTGCCCTGCCGTTGTATTGCAAATACAGGAAATCACATTATCTATACCATACATTTTTCCTTTAGGGTTTCGTGCCTCAATAATGCCGTCAGTGAAGAAAAGTAATCGTTCATTTTCACTTATATAATAATTTTCTACTGTTGTTGAATAGGACACAGTGTCAGACACACCTAATGGGTAATTACGCGAGTTAAATTGGTACTTAACATGTTTATCTTGATCATCAAAAATTAATGCATCAGGTAAGCCTGCGTTCCAGATTGTAATTTTTCTTGATTCGATGTCATACTCAAACAAACAAGCAGCGAGAAACAATCCTCGAGGCAAGATCTTTTTAACCTTGGCATTTATCTCGACAATTATCTCAGAAATACCAAAGCCCTTCGCAGTCATCCCATAAAAAATATCCGCAACGGGTATCGTACCTATTGCGGCAGACAGACCGTGCCCTGTAAAGTCACCCAGCATAACCTGAAGCTCACCTGACGGACGATGTGCTGCAAGAAGAATATCTCCATTAAATATAGAGGTTGGAGAGATAGAATAGCAAATAGCAGGTGAATCAAGAGCGTCACTATGAATAACATTTTCAAAGACATCTATAGCAATTTCGTAATTTGAAGCGAGTTGTTTATTATGGTCCTCTAATTCTTGCCGCTGCGTTTTCGCTGAACGATCTAGTCGCGCTAAAGATGTATAGGTATATAATTTTGCCTTTAGAATATTTTCATCATATGGTTGACTCAATAAGTCAGCACCATCATTAGCGATACATTCACTTAAAGCCTCATCTGAGTATTCTGGTGCCAGATAGATAATGGGTACAAGCTCTCGACCAGAGAGAAATGTCATCTTGTCCACAAGATCAAACCCTTCCTGCTTATCCGAATTTATATCTACCAATACCAGGTCAGGTTTAAATTCCTGATATTTTTCTAGCACAGAATTATTTTTTGTGGATACCTCTACCTGATAATAAGTTTTCTCAAGGTAATGTAGTAAGGCTTGAATGTCATCCAGGTTATTTGCAATGACGAATATGCGTGGAAGATTTTCCTTAGCCAAATCGGCAGATATACTATTTGTGGCGGACATGTTTATCCAAAATTAAACATGCGATCGAACTGAAGAATTTCAAAAGAGTTCTTTATATCGGCACTTGCATTTCTAATCACCACTGATGCTTTATCCCCACCAAGATAATCTCTAAACACCAATAACATGCCAAATGCCGCACTATCCATGTATTCTGTCTTACCCATATCAATAATGAAGTGAGTTGTTTTCTCCTCACTCTCATAGGCTTTTCTAAAATCTTGCTGAATAGAAAGATCAAACATTCCGTCAATCGATAAAGTTACCGCTTTGGAATCAGGTGATTTTGTTTTAGTGAGGGGCATACACTAGGGTCCTATTGTTGACAGTTGTTCTAACTTAAATTGATAGAAACTTTCTGGAAGCATCGAGGCCAAAAATGTAGATTTTTGAGTAGTCTCTGAGCAGTCAAAAAGAAAACACCCCTGACGAGTGCGGGCTGGGAATCAGACGATGATTTAGTCGCTAATATCAGCGCACAGGCAAAGTTTGCTAAAGCACAATCGTTCCGTAGACACTTCCCAAGTTGTTGAAATAATTCCATCTTTTCGCTTGCTAGAGAGTTGCTTACCTAGCATTGGATATCGGCGGGCGAGCAAAAGTCTTAAATTATTATCGCTTTTGGGAAAATGGTTTGAGTACAAAACAGGCAAGTATAAGCAAAACAATCAGCCCCCCTTTGGGGAGGCTAAAAATACAGCAAATCGGGGCTGTAATTGTAGAAAAATCAGCTAGAACGGGCTCTAACTGGCGCGTGATGCCTTTTTTCGCTCATGTTCTTTGAGGAACTTCTTGCGGATGCGAATATGGTTTGGGGTCACCTCGACTAGCTCATCGTCATCGATAAATTCCAATGCCTGTTCTAATGTCATTTTTATTGGTGGGGTCAAAACGATATTTTCATCGGTACCGGCAGCACGGACATTGGTCAGCTGCTTAGCCTTGAGTGGATTGACAACCAGGTCATTATCACGTGAATGAATACCGATAATCATACCCTCATATATCTCCTCACCCGGCCCCAGGATTAGGCGTCCCCGCTCCTGGAGATTAAATAAGGCAAAGCCAAGGGTCTTACCGGTGCCATTTGAGATCAGTACACCATTCAGGCGCTGACCATAGTCACCCTTCTTGACCGGTCCATAGTGATCGAAAAGTGTATAGATTAGGCCTGTACCTTGTGTGGCGGTCAGAAACTCGGTACGAAAGCCAATCAGACCACGCGACGGCATTATGTATTCGACCTTAACGCGTCCCTTTCCATCTGGCTCGATGTTTTTCAACTCGCCGCCACGGGTACTGAGTTTTTCAATAATCGTACCCTGGTGATCCATTTCCAGGTCAACTGTCACTTGCTCATAAGGCTCACACAACTCGCCATCGATTTCTTTCACGATAACTTCCGGACGTGATACGCCCAGCTCGTAGCCTTCACGGCGCATATTTTCAATCAGGATAGACAGATGTAGCTCACCTCTACCTGAAACTTTGAATTTATCCGGATCTTCTGTGTCTTCAACTCGCAAGGCAACGTTATGCACTAGCTCGCGTTCAAGACGCTCGCGAATCTGTCTTGAGGTAACAAACTTGCCATCTTTACCCGAAAAAGGAGAGTTATTGACCTGGAAGGTCATCGAAATAGTTGGCTCATCAATGGTCAGTGGCGGCAACATTTCGACCTTGTCCGGGTGACATAAGGTATCGGAAATAGACAGCCCTTCGATACCGGTAAATGCAATAATATCGCCCGCTTGTGCCTCTGAAACTTCTACACGCTCAAGTCCGGCAAAACCAAATATCTGCAGAATTCGCGCATTACGTGTCTTACCATCGCGATCAATGATCGTCAGTGGTGTATTTGTCTTAATCGTGCCGCGCTTGACGCGTCCGATACCTATAACACCTACATAGCTGTTGTAATCAAGCGAGATGACCTGTAGCTGAAATGGACCGTCCACATCAACATCGGGAGCAGATACTTTAGAGACTATCGTTTCAAACAAGGGTTGCATATCGCCTTCCCGTGCTTCTGAGTCCAGGCTGGCATAACCATCCAACGCCGAGGCATAGACAACAGGGAAATCCAGTTGTTCGTCAGTTGCGCCAAGACGATCAAACAGATCAAAAGTCTGATCAACCACCCAATCAGGACGTGCACTGGGACGATCAACCTTATTGACCACAACAATCGGTTTCAAACCGAGTGCAAAGGCCTTTTGAGTCACAAAGCGCGTCTGCGGCATAGGACCATCAACCGCATCAACCAGTAACAGCACTGAGTCGACCATCGATAAAATACGTTCGACTTCACCACCGAAGTCAGCGTGTCCGGGCGTATCAACAATATTGATGTGATAGTCATTCCAGTCAACCGCGGTGTTTTTAGCAAGGATGGTGATACCACGCTCTTTTTCCAAATCATTGGAGTCCATCAGGCGCTCCGGCGCTTCGGCTCGATCACCCAGCGTTCCCGATTGCTGTAGGAGCTGATCGACCAGGGTAGTCTTACCATGATCAACGTGCGCAATAATGGCAATGTTGCGTAATTTGTCTATCGAGTGCATATATCTTACATCCATAAAAAAGCGGGCCATCTCTGTTATGAACCCGCTATTTGTTAATTTATCGGTTCGCATCGCCGAACAGTCACATACAACAACCTAAGAATAATTCTTTAACTTACTGATATCTTGTAACTTATTTGATTTTCTATGCGAACTCAGGCGGGCGCAAGTCTAGCACAAACATGCAGCACAGCGTTATCCCTCCTAAAGGAATATAACTGTGACTTCAGCCAGAACAAGGCATGGTAAGATGGACCAAAAATCTACGTCACCACAGAAAATGTCCAAACCTCTTCAATCTGTCGATGTTGTTGTGCTCGGTGCCAGTGCCGCCGGGCTAATGTGTGCTATTGAGGCCGCAAAACGCCAGCGTACAGTGCTCGTCCTCGATCATGCGAACAAACCTGGTAAGAAAATCCTGATGTCAGGCGGTGGTCGCTGTAACTTCACCAACTATGATGTCAGCGCAGATCATTACATTTCCCATAACCCCCATTTTTGCAAGTCTGCTCTTAGCCGATTCACACAGTGGGATTTCATTAGCATGGTAGAGCACCACAAGATCGCCTACCATGAACGTGATCATGGGCAATTGTTCTGTAACGATAGCGCGCGCGACATACTCAATATGTTACTTAAAGAATGTCGTGATAATGGTGTTGTCGTGCAAATCAATACAGATATCAACAGCATTACACAGGCCGACGATAAACAATTCAGCATCGATTGCAAGCATTCAACCAGGAGCAGTACAGAACAAACAAGCTACCAGTGTCAGTCACTCGTTATTGCCACTGGCGGCCTATCAATTCCTAAAATGTGCGCCAGCCCAATTGGCTACAAGATAGCTGAGCAATTCAATATTAAAGTCCTGGCGACTCATGCAGGCCTCGTGCCCTTCACGCTACACGATGAAGATAAGCAACGGTTTAGTGAATTGTCTGGAATTGCTGTTGATGCACTCGTTAGTTTTCAACAACACCAGTTCAGAGAAAATATTTTATTCACCCATCGTGGACTAAGCGGGCCCGCCATACTACAGATTTCTTCGTACTGGCGACCAGGGGAAGCCGTGGTAATAGACTTATTACCTACACATCGCATTGATGAGATTCTCAGCACTGCACATCAAGAAACACCTACTAAGAAACTGAAAACGATTCTGAGCCAACACCTACCCAAACGACTTATCACGACTTTTGTGTCAGAGAAATTGCTTGATACACCACTACAAAACTTGTCAAAAAATGAAATACAACAGATCCACCAATGTTTGCATGAATGGGCGGTAAAACCGAATGGCACTGAAGGTTATAGAACAGCAGAAGTCACACTCGGTGGTGTAGACTGTGATGCATTATCTTCAAAGACAATGGAAGCAAGAAGCACGAAGGGGTTATATTTTATTGGTGAGGTCGTTGATGTTACTGGGTGGCTTGGTGGCTATAATTTTCAATGGGCCTGGTCATCCGGCTGGTGTGCAGGCCAATACGTTTAGCTTACAGTGGGTGAATTGTATTTAGTTATTTCCAGGAAAGGGCTTAACATTACTTGAATCAACATCACCACCAGCATCAGCTTCACCATCACGAAAAGGTTTGAGGCCTTCTTCAATTCGCTGCAAAGTCTCAGGTAGCGAATCTAGCATATGCCGAATCGAATCCATATTTTTAGTTACAATTTCAAATTCGACCCGTTTCATTAACTCAAATATATCCATGTAACCAAAATTACCGCTCGTGCCTTTCAAGGTATGTACTTCGCTCTTGAGCGCAGACATATCATTTTTTTCAAAAGCCAGCTCAATATTTTTAATCATTTCAGGTAACCTTTCAACAAACTGCACTACCAGGTCCAGCATGTCTGTATCTTCTTTTAGTAGATCTGGCACTATCGGAGGCGCATTCGAGAAATCATCCTCTGTTGCAGAAAGATGTTTAGCTAAAGTAGCTATGAAGACAGCTTGTTCGATGGGCTTGGTGCAGACATCGTTACAGCCTGCGTCATAGCATTCCTGCTGCTCTTGCTGCAAAGCACCTGCAGTTAACGCAATAATCGGACCTGTATAATTACGCTCCCGTAAAATGCGAGTTGCCGTCAAACCATCCATGACTGGCATATGCACATCCATCAGAATGAGATCAGGGTTAAGTTTATCTACCTTTTCTAAGGCTTGCTTTCCATTCTCAGCAATCTTGGTAACTAAACCAAGGCGCTTGAGATAAAGCGATGCCAGACGTTGGTTATCCAGATTATCTTCTGTCAGCAAAACAAGACCACTCAGTTTTTGTTGATTTTTCTTAGTTGGCTTTGTAAGTTCAAACTTATCAAAATCCTGTTGCTCTGTAATAAAATTAACTGCTTTCAATGAGCCCGTGCTAATAGTTAAGATGAAACTACTACCAACATCAATTAAACTCTCTACCGTCAGGTCCCCACCCAACTTTTCTGCAAACTGTTTTGATAAATGCAAACCAAGGCCAGTACCACCATAACGTCGGGTTGTTGAATTATCTGCCTGCGAAAATGGTTTAAAAAGCTTGTTTATCTGTTTATCCGTCAAACCAATACCCGTATCAATCACCTTCACTACCAGTTTTTCATTCTGCTCATCATGGCCCACTTTAATTGTCACACCACCCTTGCTGGTAAACTTGATAGCGTTATTACAAAGGTTGATTAATATTTGTTTTAAGCGTACCGGGTCGGTCTGGATGGTCTCCGGCATAGGGTAATCACAATCAATGGTAAAACTAAGACCTTTTTCCTGGGCCAACAAGCTAACTAATGAATAGATATCTCGAAAAACACCAGGCAAGGAAACAGGTATTGTTTCAATTTCGAGTTGATTCGCTTCAATTTTTGACAAGTCTAGAATTTCATTAATCACCCGCAGCAAATGTTTACCTGCACGAATAATTCTATGAATCGAATCAACCCGATCATTTATATTCTGATCAGAATCTAACAATGATTCTGAGAAACCGATGATGGCAGTCAAAGGAGTCCTTATCTCGTGACTCATATTGGCAAGGAATTGACTTTTACTTTTGTTAGCTTGAACGGCTTGATCTCGAACAACTGAAAGCTCTTCTGTGCGCTCAGATACACGTTTCTCCAGCTCTTCCGTGAACTCCATCTGATCCTGAATTTTTTGATTTAGTTGATCGTTCTTTGCTTTGAGGTTTTTTGATGTGCGATTCAACGCCAAGGTCATGCGATTTATTTCAAAGTAACGCTCATTGACTTCGATTTCTTCCCCTGCTCGCTCATCGAGCTGGTTTGCAAATTCAGTATTTCTATTAATCAGCATCATCGGTTTACGCATATAGAGGAGCAACGATACAATCATCCCAACAATTAGAGCAAAACCGATTAACATATTGTAACGCCAGGTTTCAGCTCGAATTTCAGCAATACGGTTTAAGGTGTAACTCACTCGTACCCAACCAATTAGATCGCCGAGCAATACTGGCTCCCACACCACCATATTGTTTTCGCCAACAATTACGCTTCGCTCAACTGGCCCCGTGGGTACAACATAGGTCTGATCGTAGCGTGTTGATATTTCACCATCATCACCCTGATATACATCTCCGAGCAACTTTCCTTTTTTATTCATCACTTGTAAATCGATAACGCCTGGGAATTCAGCTGAACGGATCAAAATGGATTCAAGTGAAGTATAATCTTTCACAACAAGATAGGAAGCCGTACTCGTTGCAATATTCTCAGCCAGAGCAGCTGCTTGTTTTTTTATTTCCTCGGAAAGTGTCCGCGTCTCTTTTTCCGCAACCAGATATGTAAATACTGTCATTCCGCCGAATATTAATATGGCCGACATCAAGGCCAAACGAACATTTAGACGGCGAAACCAGTTACGATATTTTTTCACTTATATAGACCTATTTACTAAATGGGGCTACTAATTTTCTTACTACGTCGTACTCCTCATCAGAGGTTGCAGCAAACCCATCATATTTTTTGTCCAGGGCCTTAATGATTTTCTTATGCTCCTTATTTGCTGCATCAAGCGAAAGGAATGCCTCTTGTAACTGCGCTAACTCTTTATCGCTGACATTGCTACTTGCCGCAATATTGTATGGTGGTAAATTATCAGAGGAATACAGAATACGGATACCCTTGCCCTTCCATTTAAACGCCTTGGTATCTTTTAGAATGCCCGCATCAAACTCGCCATGCAGCACAGCTCTTACGATATTGTCATAGTGGCCAAGGAATTCATAAGAACCTAGACTTTCAAGCTTGGTACCTGAACCAACGACAACCGCACGTTGTAATAAAGCCGCTTTGTCGCCAAACGCAAATGAACGCCCTTTTAAATCAGCCAGTGTTTTAATGGGGCTGTTTTCTTTGACCACGATCATCAATTGAAATGAGCCTCTCCCCTTAGTCACCGTTTTGGCCACCAGACGTGTATTACCTTTTTTGTGCGACTTTATGTAAGCTACGGGTGTGAGGTAAGCCAATTCAACCGAACCAGTCGAAACATCTTCAATCGCCCCCGGCATATTTTTAGACAGTTTCAGGGTTACTGGTCGTTTTAGTATGCCGCTCAAATACTGGGTCAGCGGGGTCAGACGGTGATGCATTTTAGCCGGGACATCCATAGCCACTGAGCCAAAACGCAGTGGCTGATCCATTTCTGCTGCAAAAGCTGATATCGGCGTGAACGCTAAAGCTGCTAGTAAACTGTATATTATAGTTAGAAGACGATTTGGCACTCTATACACTCCTTATTCGCTATTTCCATCAAAAATAGGGGGTTCAACCACAAAGATAGCGACGAAACACCGCCCATTCTTTAGATTTTAGGCCAAGTTACAGCTAGTAAAATGATGATTTACATCAATACCTTCAGTTGTTTTTATATTCACAGACTATTTGATACATAATTGCCACATATTCTCGATTTTGGTAAACCAGAATCCACTTTCTAGCTCAGTAGAATGACTCAGCTGGGCACACAACAGCCTTAATCCAGAATATGTTCCGGTAATTGTTCGGGATGGATGTACTCTTCTGAGACGGCATATGGCCTGACTGAGATGCCCGCTCTATGCACAGAGTCCTTTTCCCCGGAGATGAGTGGGTGCCATGTTGGTAATGGTCGCCCTTCATTCAGGCACCGATAGGCACAGGTCTCTGGTAAGTAGTGGAATAGCTGCTGCTGATCTGGCCCCAGTCGTAAGCATGTTGAAACTTGCTCGAAACGATGCTGATAATCGCGACACTGACATGAATCGATATCTAACAGTCGGCACGCTACATTCGTGACAAACAGCTCATCGGTATCTTCGTCTTCAATTTTAATCAGGCAGCAGTGGCCACAGCCATCACACAAGGACTCCCATTCAGACTCACTCATTTGTGAAAGCGATAGGCGTTCCCAAAAAGGGTTATTGTTATCAGCAGACATTCGCATTATGTTCCATAGCTAAGTTTAACCATACGCCTGAGACAGATGATTCGCAATGAAACAGAAGATTATTGGTTTTCATCAGGATGAGTTTGACGACTGGGTGGCGGATCTAGCCTGCTCGCATAGCCAACATGTTAGACATCAGCCCCCCTTCCAGAATAGACCGTGGGTCATCGACCCAAGGCAAAGAGAGCGTCACATCGGTGTGGAACTGGAATGTGTAGAGTGTGACAAAATAAAAGAATGATTCGTCGATCAGACAAGTCATGCAAGTTAATCTCTGCTAAAACGCGTTAAACTTGTACGCATATTCCAGTATAATGCTCGACCATGGACACCCAAACCGATCCCAGCCTGAGCCAAGACGATGGTACTAAACATGACGAACAAGTCAGACTAACTGAATATAGTCATGGCGCTGGTTGTGGCTGCAAGATTTCACCGAAACTACTCGAAGATATTCTTAAATCCGAGATGCCATCCTTGCCCCATCCAAATCTTTTGGTAGGCAACGACAGCAAAGATGATGCCGCTGTTTTTGACCTTGGCAATGGCACATCAGTAGTCAGTACAACTGATTTCTTTATGCCGATCGTCGATGCCCCATTTAAGTTTGGGCAAATTGCTGCGACCAATGCAATCAGTGATATATATGCCATGGGTGGGACACCGCTAATGGCAATTTCTATTTTCGGCTGGCCGATAAATAAACTTAGCCCCGAGATAGCTCGACAGGTCATCGATGGTGGTCGTTTCACATGCCAAGAGGCCGGCATACCTCTGGCTGGCGGCCACTCGATAGATGCCCCAGAACCTATCTTTGGACTGGCCGTAACAGGTATTGTTGACAACCAACATTTAAAAAGAAACGACAAGGCAGAAGTTGGCTGTCATCTATATCTCACCAAGCCCATCGGTATTGGCATTTTAACCACTGCACAAAAGAAAAAATGTTTAAAACCGGAACACCTGCAGCTAGCGCCTGATACGATGTGCCAACTCAATAAAGTGGGTGCTGAATTTGCACGTCTTCCCGCAGTCACGGCGATGACTGATGTTACTGGCTTTGGATTAATGGGGCACCTCACAGAGATGTGTGAAGGCAGTCAAGTACGCGCCGTGATCGATTATCAGTCCGTACCTAAGTTGGCTGAGGTTGAAGCCTATCTTGAACTTGATTGTTCTCCCGGTGGTGCGCAACGAAATTTT
>Ga0316205_10002552_pt1 | contig 18736 bp, 15 predicted proteins | sample 3monthpyrite_MG_FD_204941 | JGI IMG/M metagenome (GOLD analysis project Ga0316205, IMG submission 204941) | Microbial mat bacterial communities from mineral coupon in-situ incubated in ocean water Damariscotta River, Maine, United States -... | ecosystem: Environmental > Aquatic > Marine >... | reverse complement strand
ATTCAAATAACTTGGGTTGTTTCTGTTTGATTAATTTGGCCACTTGAATGGTGGCTTCCACATCACTTAAGGCATCATGCGCTGCTGTGTGTTTCATATTGTTGGCTTCGGTTAAATCTGTGAGTTTGAAACTGGGTTTTCCTTCTTCATGCATTGGCCAATGGATTCCTTCAGGTCGCATTGCATAACAAGCGCGAACTAAATCTATTAAATCCCATCGACTGTTGCCATTGGCCCATTCTCTCATATATGGGTCAATTAGGTTACGGTAATTGCCATAGCGTATAAACTCATCATCAAAACGAATAGAGTTGTAACCAGTAACGCATGTGTGAGATTCAGTGAATATTTCATTTATTTTGTCCATAAAATCACATTCGAGCATGCCTTTTTCTTGGCATTCTTGGGGTGTGATTCCTGTGACCAAACAGGCTTCTGGACTGGCCAATAAGTCATCACTGGGTTGGCAGTAAAACATATCAGGTTCAGTAATAACATTGAGATTTAAGTCGGTTCGAATTCCAGCAAACTGAGCAATGCGGTCAAATTTTGGGCTAATGCCAAATGTTTCTAGGTCATACCAATAAAAAGAACTCATAACTATCATTGTATTGAAAACCATAATGTACACTGAAATGAATAATTATCACAGATATTTTTGGATTTAATAAAATAGGTAATATATTGCATAAATAAATGTATTAGATTAAAATTGCATCATGAAAGCAAGATATATCAAGAAATGAATACTCCATCCCAAAACATTAAATCTTCATTTATTGGCAAGCAAGCCGAAGATTTAAGCCAGTTAATCAGAGATCAGATTAAACCAATCTATGATTCTTTGGGCATTGTTGTTCCAGTAAAATCTTGCTCAATCATACATTACCTATACGAATACCAAGTTTTATCAGTGACAGATTTAGCCAAGCATTTAAAACAATCGCACCAATTGGTGAAACAAAAACTTCCGAAGTTACAAAAATTGGGTTTAATCAATTCACAAATTGATAAAAAAGATAAACGCAGAACCACATATCAATTAACCCAAACAGGCATTAAACAAGCCGAATTATTAAATGCCAATTCCCTGACAACCGTTTACCAGCATTTGTCAGATGAAATAGGCGCTGATTTGAATCAAGTATTAACCCATGCCATAAATGGTTTAAAACAGAAAGATTTATTAACACGATTCCAAGAATCCACATAGACAGACACAAAAGAGGAAAACATGAATACACGCACAGACAAAACACGCAATATAAAAGCACCCACAGGTTCAAAACTCACTTGTAAATCATGGTTAACTGAAGCACCCATGCGCATGTTAATGAATAATTTGGATGCAGAAGTCGCAGAACGTCCTGAAGAACTGGTGGTTTATGGTGGAATTGGTCGGGCAGCCAGAAATTGGGAATGTTATGACAAGATTGTTGAAACTTTGCAAGAATTAGAAGACAACCAAACGCTTTTGGTTCAATCTGGAAAACCTGTTGGTGTATTCACCACGCACAAAGATGCACCTCGCGTGTTAGTGGCCAATTCAAATTTGGTTCCACATTGGGCAAACTGGGAGCATTTTAATGAGCTAGATAAGAAAGGGTTAATGATGTATGGTCAAATGACAGCTGGTTCATGGATTTATATTGGTTCTCAAGGCATTGTCCAAGGCACTTATGAAACATTTGTGGAGGCGGGCAGACAACATTTTGATGGTAACACTCAAGGTAAATGGATATTAACTGGTGGATTAGGAGGCATGGGTGGCGCACAACCATTGGCTGCAGCCATGGCTGGTTATTGTATGATTGCGGTTGAATGTGATGAAACCCGCATTGATTTTAGAATTAAAACAGGATATGTCGATAAAAAAGCCTATTCAATAAAAGAAGCCATGGATATGTTAAATGATGCATTAAAAAATGGCGAAGCCATTTCTGTAGGATTATTAGGCAATGCCGCAGATGTTTTCCCAGAACTTTATCATCAAGGTATTCGCCCAGATTTGGTTACTGACCAAACCTCTGCACATGATCCTGTTAATGGTTATTTGCCACAGAACTGGACAGTTGAAGAGTGGAGAAAGCAAGCCCAAAATAATCCAGATTTGGTAGCCAAAGAAGCCCGAAAATCTATGCGTGTTCAGGTTCAAGCCATGTTAGATTTTCATGGCGAAGGCATTCCAACTGTAGACTATGGCAACAATATTCGTCAAGAAGCTTATAACGAAGGTTTAGAAAATGCCTTTGATTTCCCAGGGTTTGTTCCAGCTTATGTGCGCCCTTTATTTTGTCGAGGTGTTGGACCTTTCCGTTGGGCAGCTTTATCAGGTGACCCTGAGGACATTTATAAAACCGATGCCAAGGTGAAAGAAATCATCGCTGATGATCCGCATTTACACAACTGGTTAGACATGGCACGTGAACGCATCCAATTTCAAGGTTTACCAGCAAGAATTTGTTGGGTAGGTTTAGGTTTGCGCCATAAATTGGGGTTAGCATTCAATGAAATGGTTAGAAATGGTGAATTATCAGCTCCTGTTGTTATCGGCAGAGATCACTTGGATTCTGGTTCAGTGGCTTCACCCAATCGTGAAACCGAAAGCATGAAAGATGGATCAGATGCCGTATCAGATTGGCCATTATTGAATGCCATGCTCAATGTTGCTAGTGGCGCAACATGGGTTTCATTGCATCATGGTGGTGGAGTAGGGATGGGATATTCACAACATTCAGGCATAGTTATCTGCTGTGATGGAACAGTCGAGGCCGATGAGCGTATAGCCAGAGTATTATGGAATGATCCAGCTACAGGTGTGATGCGCCATGCCGATGCAGGTTATGACATAGCCATAAAATGCGCCAAAGAACATGAATTGAATTTGCCAATGGTTGATTGAAGATCAAGATCAAAAGCAGGATCGCAAAGAACGCAAAGAAGGCGCAAAGATTCGCAAAGGAAAATATTTAAAGTTAACTTTATAAGAATTAAAAACTATGGCATTGTTTGAATTTAAATTACATGATATTGAAAATATTGAACCTTGGACTGAGTATCGTGATGGTAAATCTAGTGAACCTAAACTTAATTGGTTTGCTTTGACTGATGGGTTCTATTATATGAATGTAGGAAATGAGCAACTATTTAAATGTTCCAAAGAAAGAATGTTTAAATGGAAAATTGAATGTCCTGAAATAGATGAATCTCAAGTTTATGTCGATTATTTTATCGTTAGATTATATGAAGATTTGTTAGAGATTTTACCAAATATACTCCAACCCATTCCTAATGTTTTACAATCATTAATTTCAACTAATAAGAGACATGCCGAATGGTTTAATCCATTAAACGATTTTTACGTCAATAGTCTAGATGAGGAAAATGAATTATTAGTAGAGAAATTATATTGTAATTCTACAGAATGGTGTGATCAAAGAAAACTATCTACTGGACACTTACAATACAGCCCAGACATCTTTATTTGGAGGCATCAAGACAAAATCCATATTCGTTGGAATTCACGTACTAATAGCAAAGATTTCCAACCATGGTCTTCACCTCATGGTGAATTTCAACTATCAGTAGAATCATTTATAAGTGAAGTGACATTATTTCATAATAGATTAATGAAAGAGATGAAGGAAAGAGTTCAGTTGATAAAAAACAACAATCCTGTACCAAAGATTAAAATAGATATCAAAGCATTAATCAAAGAGCATAATAAGAGAGAAAAATCTTTAAAAATAGCTTTATCTGAAAAGCCATATGTTAAGGATTTTAATGAGGTGATTGATGCGCTTAAACAATTGAACCGATTGCGCAAATTAGCATCATAAAGTGACAAATTGCAAAAAAGCATCATGCCGATGCGGGTTGTGAAATAGCCAAAGAATTTACAAAAGAATATGAATTGAATTTGCCAATGGAATAAGACTGAAAGATCATCATATAATTTACTGTAGCAGCCTAACTGAAACTGATGTAAGATGTTATTTCAAATGGTTAACAAGAATATAAAGATTATGGATACAAGAATAGAGACTGATTTGTTAGGGGACTTGGAAGTAAATAAAGATTCATTCTATGGGGTGCACACTCAAAGGGCGGTGGATAATTTTAAAATATCTCACTCTAAGATTGGTGATTATCCATTTTTAATTCAGGGAATGGTGATAACCAAAAAAGCCTGTGCAGCGGCAAACAAAGAAATTGGAACCATTCCGACAGAAAAAGCTGAGATGATATTACAAGCTTGTGATGTTATATTAGAAAATTTGAGTGACTATGTTGAATATTTTCCTTCTGATGTCTTTCAGGGAGGAGCAGGGACTTCAGTCAACATGAATGCCAATGAAGTGATTGCAAACGTTGCTTTAACTTTGAATGGTCATAACAAAGGCAGTTATGATGTTCTTGATCCAAATGACCATGTGAATAAATCTCAATCCACAAATGATGCCTATCCAACAGGTTTTCGAGTTGCCATATATCACTATATCAATCATTTATTAGATAAAATAAGTTTTCTAAATACAGAATTAGACAAAAAATCAGCTGAATTTAAACAGGTGCTAAAAATGGGCAGAACTCAATTGCAAGATGCAGTTCCCATGTCTTTAGGAGATGAGTTTGGTGCATGGTCAGCCAACTTAAAAGAAGAAATGAAAAGTCTCAGGCGATGCCGTGATTTGATTTTAGAAGTCAACTTAGGTGCAACTGCCATTGGAACAGGGGTAAATGCTGCTGATGGTTTCTCTGAATTATCTATTGGTTTTCTTCAACAATACACAAAGGCCAATTTTGTTAAATCTGAAAACTTGATAGAAGCGACTTCAGATTGTGGTGCCTATGTGATGATATCAGGTGGACTTAAAAGAACGGCAGTTAAATTGTCTAAGATTTGTAATGATTTGCGCTTATTATCATCAGGTCCACGTTGTGGTTTAAATGAAATAAACTTACCAGAAATGCAAGCAGGTTCTTCCATCATGCCAGCAAAAGTTAATCCAGTTATTCCTGAAGTGGTCAATCAAGTATGTTTCAAAATTATTGGTAATGATGTCACGGTTTCATTTGCAGCAGAAGCGGGACAATTACAATTAAATGTAATGGAACCAGTCATTGCTCAATGTCTCTTTGAATCCATAGAATTATTATCAAATGCCTGCGAATCATTGGCCAGCAAATGTATTTCTGGTATCACAGCTAACGCTGAGTTGACTCAAAAAATGGTATTTAATTCCGTTGGAATAATCACCTATTTAAATCCCTACATAGGTCACCATATGGGTGATATTATTGGAAAAGAGGCCGTTGCCACAGGAAAATCTATAAGGGAATTAGTACTGGAAAAAGAACTTTTATCTGAAAAAGAACTTGAAAAAATTCTAAATGTAGAAAATTTAATGCACCCAAAATACTCTGCAGCATTCTATAAAAAATAATCAATAATATTTAAATAAGAAATTTGTATAAATCATTGAATGAGTTAAACACTTATAAAATAGCCACCAATTGAGTACCATAAACGCATTTATTGTTCTTAAGTTGCTTTTTCATTGTTTCTCCATTGTCCTATAATTATACAAAATTTTATATCATCCATTTGTTTGATTCACATCAATTAATTTCATATTAATTTGTAGTTAAATGGTAGACTAAAAGTCTACTTAAATTTTATTAACAATCAAAAATCGGTATTATATGTATATTATGTCTAAAACAATTTTCTTTATCAGTTGGAATTATGAATAAGGGTGTTATTTCTGAAGTTGAAGAGGTTGAAGCCTATTACGAGGAAAATTCTCAGCAACAAATAGAATCAATTGATGCACCTAAAACTTTAAAAAAAGTCACCATTCCCAATTATTTAAAAGAAACTTATTATTGGAGCTATCTCAACCCCAAAAATGTTAACTGGTTAGATCAGGAATGGATTGTTAAATTAATTCTGTGGGGACAACACAATAAGTTGCGACATGCAGCCTTTAGTGAAATAAAAACTGGAGAGTCAGTCTTACAAGCAGCAGCAGTTTATGGGCGATTTTCTAAGGCTTTGGCAGAACATGTTTCAAGCGAAGGTGAGTTAAAAATCATTGATGTAGCAGAAGTTCAAATCAATTTAACAAGGAAAAAACTCAGTCAATATCCTCAAGCCAATGTCATATTAAATGATGCCAGCACTTTTCAGGACCAGTCTTATGATGTGGTTTTGAGCTATTTTTTATTGCATGAAGTGCCAGATGGTGTCAAAACAAAAATTATTGACAATTTACTGAGACACATAAAACCTAAAGGTAAATTGGTCATTGTTGATTATCATAAACCACATATCCTTCATCCTATTCGACCCATCACTAGTATGGTATTTAAATTTTTAGAGCCCTTTGCAAGGACATTATGGAAAAAATCATTTCAAGAATTGACCAGTCAGCCTGAAAAATACAATTGGCACCAACAAAATTATTTTGGTGGATTGTTTCAAAAAGTAGTCGTAACAAAAAAATAATAAAAGGTAACAAATATAATGAATGTAATTGAATGTGATGTAGTGATTGTTGGTGCCGGTGGTGCTGGATTGCGTGCTGCTATTGAAGTGGCTGAGAATCAACCAGATATTAAATTGGCTTTAATATCAAAAGTCTATCCCATGCGCAGTCATACTGTTGCTGCTGAAGGTGGTGCAGCCGGTGTTGCCAAAGATGAAGACAATTATGATAATCATTTTAATGATACGGTTTCTGGTGGTGACTGGTTGTGTGATCAAGATGCGGTTGAATATTTTGTCCATCAAGCACCAAGAGAACTCACGCAAATGGAACATTGGGGTTGCCCATGGAGTCGACAAGAAGATGGCAAAGTAGCCGTTCGGCCTTTTGGTGGCATGAAAGTTGAACGAACCTGGTATGCTGCAGATAAAACAGGTTTTCATATGTTACATACCTTGTTTCAAACATCATTGAAATATCCGGGAATAGAACGTTATGATGAATACTATTCAACAGAACTAATCTGCCAAGATGGCAAGTGTCACGGTTTAACCGCTTTGGACATGAGAACTGGACAAATGAAGTTTTTTAAAGCCAAAGCTGTAATTATTTGTACGGGCGGAGCAGGCAGGATTTTTCCTTTCACGACCAATGGGGCAATAAAAACTGGTGATGGTATGGCGATGGCTTATCGAGCAGGTGTAGCGTTAAAAGACATGGAATTTGTTCAGTATCATCCAACTGGTTTACCAGGTACTGGTATTCTTATCACAGAAGGTTCTCGTGGAGAAGGCGGGGTTCTTGTCAATAAAGATGGATATCGGTATTTACAAGATTATAATTTGGGTCCTGCTGATCCTTGGCCTCGGAAAAAAGCCATGGAATTGGGTCCAAGAGACAGATTATCCCAAGCTTTTTGGCACGAACAGAAAAAAGGCAATACAGTAGAAACCGATTTTGGCGATGCTGTACATTTGGATTTAAGACATTTGGGTGAAGCAAAAATCACTGAACGCTTACCAATGGTTAGAGAACTTGCCATGAGTTATATGAGTGTAGATCCAGTCAAAGAACCGATTCCTGTGAGACCTGTGGTTCACTATACAATGGGAGGCATAGATACCGATATTAACACGGCAACTAATATTAGAGGTTTATATGCAGCAGGAGAATGTGCTTGTGTGAGTATTAATGGAGCCAATCGTTTGGGTTCAAATTCATTAACAGAGTTATTGGTTTTTGGAGCAAAAGCCGGTCAAAAAGCAGCAGAATATATTGCAGAAAACAACAATGATGCCATTGACAATGAAAATTTAATGGCTCAAGCGCAAACTGCCATTGATAGGGTGATGAATTTATTCAAACACAAAGGCAAAGAAAATTTGGTGTCAATCAGAAATGAAATGAATACCATTATGGAAGCAGGAGCTGGAATTTATCGAGATGAACAAAGTTTAAAGCAAGCTATTGATCAAATGACAGATCTAAAAAAACGATTTGCAGACATTGAATTGGTTGATAAAAGTAACGTTTACAATACTGATTTAATTCAAGCTTTGGAATTGGGTTCTATGATTGATGTGGCGCGTGCCATGGCGGTATCAGCTCTGAATCGAAAAGAGTCTCGTGGTTCACACCAACGATTGGATTATGTAGAAAGAGACGATAAAGATTTTCTCAAACATACACTTGCTTACTATCAAGGAGATGAAAACCCAACATTGGACTATAGAGATGTGGTCATAACAAAATCTAAACCTGCAGAAAGAGTTTATGGAGGAAAAGCAGATGAGTAAATCTCAAAAAATTCGTAAGGTAAGTTTTGAAGTTTTACGCTATGATCCGGATCAAGATTCTGAACCCTATTTCCAAACATATGAAGTGCCATGTCAAGATGAGTGGGTAATATTGGATGCAATAAATTACATAAAAGATGAATTGGATCGCTCTTTGAGTTATCGGTGGTCATGTCATATGGCGGTTTGTGGCAGTTGTGGATTAATGATTAATGGTGAACCCAAGTTATCTTGCCATGCTTTTATTAGAGATATGCCTGATCATATTAGGGTGGAACCCATGGATAACTTTCCAATTATTAGAGACTTAGTGGTTGAAATGGATGGATTTGTGGAAAAGTTGGCTGATGTAAAACCCTATATTCATCCTAAGGAAGAACGCTCTATTGACGATGGTTGCCATACCCAAAGTCCTGAACAATTATTGGATTTTCAGTCTCTAACACAATGCATTAATTGTATGTTGTGCTATTCGGCTTGTCCTCAAGTGGCACTGAATAAAGATTTTATTGGACCAGCTGCCATGGCATTGGCACACAGATACAATTTAGATAGTCGAGATCAAGGACGAGAAGTGCGAAAAGATGTTATTGCCAGTAATAAAGCCATTTGGGAATGTACTTTTGTCGGCGCTTGTTCTGAAGTTTGTCCAAAACATGTGGACCCTGCAGCAGCCATACAACAAGCTAAAATAGCCGCTACTGGTGATTATTTCAAATCATTCTTAATGCCATGGACAAAAAAGAACAAGGGCAATTCGGAAGGAGAAAAGTCATGAAACAAAGCAATGGAAATTATATTCGCTCAACTGCCAAATTTTCGTGGTATTTAAAAAAGCCCAAATATATTCCATATATGTTAAGAGAATTAAGTAGTTTATTTGTTGGAGTATTTTGCTGTTTTTTGGTTTGGGGTTTGTATCAGCTCTCACAAGGAGAGGTGGTTTTTAATCAATGGTTAAATGTGTTGTGGAATAAACTGTTCTGGTTAAATATAGTTATCTTTTTATTTGTTTTTTATCACAGTTACAGTTGGTTCATGGTAACACCCAAAGCGATGCCAATTAAATTCAAAGGAAAACGCATTCCAGGTTGGGTGATTATTGCTGCACACATGATTATGTGGATTGTGTGTTCAATAGTTATTTTTGCATTATTTATATACGGAGCCTGATATGAGTCACATAAACAAAAACAATTACAAAGCTTCTCATAAACCAATTATCTGGTCATTATTTGCTGCAGGTGGAACAGTAACAGCATTGTTATTGTCTGCACTAATCTTATTAATCGCTCTGGCAGTACCAATGGGATTTATATCCGCTGATATGTTCCACTACGATCGCATTCAACAATTGCTTTCTAACCCATTGGTCAGATTGGTGGTTTTCGGAATTATCTTTCTCAGCCTGTGGCATGCGGCTCACCGAATGCGCTGTACCATGCATGATTTTGGTATAAGAGCCGATGGTTTGGTAGCCGTTGTTTTTTATGGATTAGCGTTGATTATGAGCATTGTATTGGCAATAGCACTCATATGAACCCTTTTATATTGTGGCTTGAGGGTCTTTTCAAGCCACACGATTTCTATTTAATGAAATAATCTATGAAGTGGTTTTTACAGATGTCGCTGTGATTTCAAAAATTTTATTTTCTAATTTTCCAGCACCATCTTTTTTCTAAGTGTTATTAATAGTGAGTATAACTTTATTATATTAGTTTGATTGAGGAATACTTCTAACTAATCTTACATTGTTGGTTGATTCTCGGTAAAGCGCTCTCTCTAACCCATCATGGAGATTGATACCCCAAGTTAGATTATCAATTTCATCACAACCAGGACCAGCTCCACATAAAGTAACAACTGGCGAAGAAGACCAGTAGTGATTTTGTGATGTCATTGGAAATATTGTCTCATTTAGACTTGGTTCAATACAATTTCTTGCAATAATGGAAATTAACTCTCTTTGGTTCGGAACTCTCCAATTGGAACTACCTGCAAAACTTGTTGATTGAGCAAGATGTAATGATTGTTCCCAGTTGAGTGATTGTAATGATCCATTGGAGCAAGAAGCACCAGTCAGTCCTTCACTACATTGTTTCCACATTAAACCAGTTTTTAAGTCAGTAACTACATGATCACCTGAAATTGTTTCTAATAAATATCGTGAATCTTTCCAGTCATTTGGAATATAGTCTTTACATATTTGAGCAGCATGCAAAGATTGAAATAGACTCATTGATAAAAAAGTAATACATATTATTTTCATGGTTCCCCTTTATGTAGGAATTTAAATTTATAGAAATTTTAAAATTTATCGTTTTTTTATTTTTAACTAATTATTTACTATGGACTAACATTACTGAAATTTCATTTTGACGTCCAACATATCTTACAGATCCAGTATTAAAATATATTGAATGTGAATGAGATTCACTACTTATACTAGGATTTGATGTCCAAAACTGAAATGATTTGGTAATGAATGGAAAATAATTCGTATCTAAAGCTGGTTCTTTAACTCCTAGGTTTATAATACTATTTAATTCATTAATATTTGGAACTTTCCAATTATTAGATCCACACAAATTTTCTGAATTAGTGTCATTGACAAGAGTGTTCCAATCATCAAAATAAGGTCCACTTGCAATTGGATGATTTCTTCCATATGCAGTTATACCACCCCATTTGTAAGTATTGTTAATATAATGAATACTATTGGGATTTTCATTTTTAATTTCCCAAACCAAACCTGTTACATTGTCTCTAACACATGACCAGTTTATAGCTATAAAAGGAAGTTCGTTGCCGCTTTCATCTAATTTAGTAAAGCTAAATCCAGCAAGGCCATCTGTGTCATTATTTGTAGATGCGTCGGCATCACGTCCTTCATTACAGTCTTGTGATGAAATGGTGCTGCTAATACAGGTTTCATTGTTACCACCAGAATTGTTTCCACTCCAAGTTATTCCAGTATCATTTAATGGAAACAAGTCAAATTCGAAACCATTTTTATAAATCAACTCTGAACGAGCGATTGAATATTTGCATAAAAACAAAAAAATTATGAATTTTAGAATGCTATATTTCATTTATGGTCTTAGTAACACTTCAATAGTCAAAAATAGCATATTACACTTAAATAAGAATTTCAGTCAAGCTATTCAATTAAAATATATTTTCGTTTTTCATTGAATCCACAAGAATTTTGTAACCACTGTACAAAAATTTTATAAAACAATATAAATAAAACTTTTAATCATACAACCTTAAATTTTTGTAAATAAACTAAAATTATCTGATTTATTTAAGAAGTGATTTTGACAGATGTCGCTGTGATTTCAAAAATTTTATTTTCTAATTTACCTGCACCATCTTCTTCTAAGTGTTTTTTCTTTTCATCACTCATTGTTTTTGATTGAAGGACTCCGAAAACTTCTGCTTTACCTTGTGTGTCCTTTGGGATAAAGAATGAATGATTATTGAAATCAACACGGGCAACAACACCATTGGTTTCTAACATCATCCAACAGCCTGCTTTTTGGCAAACTTTAGAAATATTACCTGTAAATATCATTTCTTTTTCATTAAGTGATTCATGTTTTTCAATGGCTTTTTCTATGTTTAAATGATTAAAGTCGGCTTTCCATTTATTGCCGTATACTTTAGCGCCATCAATGATTTCTGTAACAACCACTTTGGATTCTTCAGTTTCATGCTCTTTTTCTTTTTGCTCTTTGGCTATTGAGATATTAAAAAATGCGATAGATATAAGTAAAATTAATTTTTTCATAATGTATTTGTGTTTTTAAGTGTTGAGATTATATCTCTTCAAATATTGATATGAAATGATTTTTATCAAACATTAAGGTGAAAATCAGTCATATTGATTTATATTAATGAAATTTTTAGCAAATAATAAAAACTTGATAGGGTTCACAAAATTTAATTGCAGATTTTTCTAGAATAAATTTAACCAACATAATCAATAATAAAATATTGGAGTAATTTATGAGAAACCCATTAACCCAAAATACTCAAAATAGAAAATCAATAATAAATCCAGAGATTAATGCACAAGTAAAAAAGTATCAACAAGAATTAGTCAAACTGAGTTTCTCACAAGGTGACGTATCAAATGAATACAACGATATTGTTAACAAAATCCAAATATTGAGAAACTCGGTGTTTGAAGAAAACCTTAACGGAATTTAATTATTGCTTATTAATTATTTCCCACTGGTTTTGTATCCAATAATTCGATTGGGTCCATATCAATCTCAATGCCTTTAAAATCTTCTTCTAAAAGGGTAACAAATTGTATCTCATCAACTATTTCAAGTTCATCTTGGAACAGTTGATATAACTTTTTGAGTGTTTGCTGTTTGTCTTCGATATTTCTCACCAAGCCTTTGACAATTAGTTTGTTATTGATAAAAGTTATATCTGTTACCTTAACCAATGATATGGCAGGAAAAATCAAGCTAATATCAATGGCAAATTCATTTCTTTCAACTTCTTTAAAAACCAGGATTTCATGATGGATAGTCCAAGGACCGTAATGGAGATTAACCGCTTCAGTAAAACTGGATAAAATGTCTTTTTGTTCAAAAGTATTATTGACCATCCCTTTAATACTGGCAATACCATTAACCCTATCAAGATTAAAGTTAATGTGTGAAATCTTCAAAGTGGATTCATCTTCTACTTTTATTAAATCTTCAAATGATTGTAGTTTACAATTTTGGGATAAATTATCTAAAAATAGTTTTTTTTGTTTCGAATTTATTTTGCCAGATATTATGGGTGAATTTAAACGGTTAACGACATCAATATTTAGGGTTGTTATATTTATTGAGTTTAAGACATCATCAAAACATTTCTCTAATTTTTTTTCATCAGAGTTAACTTTATAAGTGTATACCAGAATAATTAAGGTCGTAACAATTAAAAGTAGTATTATTAAATTTAATTTTTTCATATGTATTTATGTCAGCAATAAAAAAACAAAGAGCCAATTAGCTCTTTGTTAATATACCTTAATATATTTTAATTCTCAATTTGAGATTAATGTGTTTGAGTAAAAATAGTAATTGGAATGTTGTCCCTAGTCCACTGACCACCAGCATTGCCTTGATGGTCAAAATTTACACTTGCAGTGCCATCAATACTTATATTATTCAGTGCATTTTTCAAGTTGAATTTAATAAAACCAGAGGGTACTGTTGTAATATCAATAGGTGTTTGTGTGCGACCAAATCCATTGACTTCAGTTAATTGTAATAAAAATTCTGTATTTGGTGCAAAACCATCTGATGAACCAATTGACCACCTTGGTAGACCCAGAGAATCATAATAATAGTTGATTGATATAAATTGATTTTGTGCTTGTGCAATAGAAAAACCCCAACCAGCATCTGCAAATCCAGCGTACCATGTACCACTCATGTCTGGAAATAACTTTAAGTTTTCTTTAATAATTGGTTCTATACACCATTCGCCCTCTTGGTCATTGATTTTCCATTTAGCGATAGCAACTGTATTAGTATCTCTACCACCGACTCCATCTTGACATGCGTTTTGAGAGATAACTTCAGATGAATTGAAATTTACCGATAATCTACCATCAAAAATTGAAGGGTCTCTGATTGATGGCAATGAAACAGCGGGATCAATTGTATAATCATATATAAACTTTTCTAATGAACCGTTTACAAAGTTTGCATTGAGAACTCCATCCTCTAATGTAGTAACAGATGAGTACCATTCTGGTTTACCTTCATCATCGTATGTATAAAATATAATAAAGTATAAGTTATCAACACCCACAGGTTCGATGGCGAAACCATGACCATTTTTACCTCTATCAAACCAAAGCCCACTATATGGTACAGTTCCTCCTGTACTAACATTTTCATCACATTCAGGATTAGCATCACGTATCACATTTGAAAACCTGATGTCATCTACCCAGAATCCTTCTCCACCTATACTGGTATCTGTTACCATTCTGAATCTAAATTGAATAGTTTTTCCTTTGAAAGTTTCTTCAAGGTTGACACTTGCTTGTCTCCATGTATTTTTGTTGCCTGACCATACAGAACGTCCTTGAGCAGAATTATTATTAAATAATTGTCCATCATATGGCACAGTACTTAAATGTCCAATATCAATCCACGAGCCACCTTCTTCTCGCAGTTCTAACATTACACCATCTTTTGCTTGTATGCTTGTACCTTGTGTATTGTATTTAAGAGAAAAGTCAATTTTATTACCACCATCATTCAATACTAACCAGGGTGATACTAGAGATTTATCAGTGTTTCTAAATTCATCGTCAACAAACCAGCTTTTTGATCCAGAATTTGCAGCAGTTGAAACTTGAATCCAGTCAGTGGTTCCCAACATCAACTGAGATGTCATAAGAGTATTACTGCTTTCGGCATTTTCCACAAAATCATCATAAGATAAATGTATATTAGCAGCACTAATAACCGATAAGTCGGTTTGTTGATTAATAGTTCCATCGTAATTTAGATCAACCTGGAAATCTATATTGCTTAAGCATAAAGTATCGACAGGCAGAGATGCGTTAATAGGAACTACTAATGAAGAATGTGCTGGTATTGTTGCGAGATCTACAAAAATGTTATCAGTTTCAGACAGTCCAGATATAGAAACATCTAAATCTGCTCCAATAACATCATAACCGCTGTTGTTTTTTAAATTCAGCATGAATAAACCTGATTCACCACTATCTAATATGCCATCATTATCAATGCTTGAATTTGTTGTAACAAATTTATTAATAGATATGTCTATTATTTCCCGAGTTGCGCGATAAGTACCTCTACCATATGTCCCTATATAAAGGGTGTCCTGATTATACCAAGCAAAATCAATAACTCGCGTATAAGCTATGCCATAATCATACCTAACCCATTCATGATTATTGTCATTTAAGTCTGTGACCCAAAGGCCTAATTCTGTACCAATATATAAAATGTTATTGTGCTTAGGGTCAATCGTGATTTGATACACAGGTATGTTTGGTAAATTGCCTGAAATAGAATTCCAGCTGTTGCCACTGTCATGACTCATGATTACACGATCACCAAAATAAGATGCACGTGTCGCAAAAATTGTGTTGTCATTAAATGTTTTTATATCAGTTATGGCACCAGATAAAGAGGCCAATCCATCACTTGCTGTTGGCGTGATTTCTGATAATGTATTTTGTGAGCCTATATTATCGATTTTAAATATTTTACCTGCGATAGTTCCTGCATATATTTGGTTTGTAACAGATTCACTGAATGAAACAGCATTAACACTAGATCCTAAATTGCCAGAAACATCTTGGAATGTTGCTTGGAACAAAGACCTCGCATTATTTGAATAAAAGACATTGTCAGTACCTACTATTAACTGATTACCATCATTTTTGTTTAAAGCAAAAGGTTGAATAAATCTGGCACCCGTTGTATCTGGTAATTCCATACTACTGATATTTCGACCCCTGGTAGAAGAACCATACATGCCGCCAGCAGGAAAAGAACCATAAATAAAATTGTCATTCTGTTGATCCCATGCAGAATATCCGCCATCACCGCCAGCCCATCTTAACCAAGAATTGTTGTCACCAAAAAACATATGTGCACCATTATCTTGGGTCCCCGAAATCACACTCTCTCCTGTGGCACTCACGGCAATGCCATAAGATTGAGAAATACTTAATCCGGTATTGCTGTCTTTAAATGTAATACCATTATTGATTGATTTAGATACACCACCATCACCTACTACATACACTATGTCTGGGTTTTTTTGATCATAGAAATACCCGTGATGATCTGAATGGATGTATTTACTGATACCAAATGAACCTCCTGAAGATGAAGGTACCCAAGTGGAATTTTGAATTATTGTGTCACCTCCATCAGAACTCCTAAATTGATCAATGGCACCTAATAATAAATTCGAAGAATTTAATGGGTTGACTCCTATCGCCAGATCATACCATCCCTGACGCTCAATAAATGGAGTATTGGAGTTGGTTTTAGTAAAGTTAGAACTATTGCTTTCAGCTCGCCATAAGCCCAATGTTGTATCATTTAAGTTTGAAACTGCCACATAACTTACTCCGTCATTTGCAATGGCTAATTCTATTCTACCTACATTTAAATCAGGCAAACCATTGTTATCTAAGATTGACCAGGATGTTCCACTATCTCGAGATTCCATTACGAATCTAGTCGGAAATTCGCCTGACGATACTTTAATGTTTCCAGTAAGCGTTTCAGAAACTGAGATTAATGTTTCACCATCTGCTTTTGAAATCATTACAGAAGGTATGTTAATTAAATCTTCTGAACCACCCATTGTAAATGGAGCATCATCCGTGTTTTGATATATGATAACAGCAAGAGCTCCTGCTGATTGAGCATTAAGAACTTTCACAGTAAAATTACAGGAACCCCTTTGGGCCAAAGCTATTTTTCCCGTTAAATCAGTAGATATGGCTTCACAAGCGTCATTGGTAGTACCTGTACCATCATTAACCAAAACGATGTTTTTATTGCCTGTTCCATTTGTTGGAATAGATGGACCAAATCCCGCTTGGACTGCATTATAGCCACCAGCAATGCTATCTGGTGAAACTATTGTTAATAACAAAGCTTCATTTGATGAGCCATAATGTGAAGCCAGCAAGCGATTTGCATTACTGGGATCAATTTTTAAATCAACAAATCCGCGGCTTGTGGTTTCATAACCGCTGACTTCGATCCAAGTTTGACCTAGATTTTCAGATCTAAATATACCTGATTGTGTGGCTGCTAATATAATATTGCTATTTGGAACTCTTACCATGCGGTTGACATAGTAAAAATCACTGTTATCAGTTGAAGCTAATTGGTTCCAAGTCTCGCCAAAATCTTCACTGACAAACATACCGGCTCCACGCGCAGCAGCAAAATTGAAGAATCCTTCACCAGTTCCAATAAATACACGGTTTGGGTTATCTGGGTCAGTAATCATACTTCCAATTGCCAATGTTGGTAAAAAGTCAGATATAGCACGCCACGATTGTCCCTGATTATCAGATTTAAAAACTCCACCCGATACCCCTCCAGCCAACAATTGATTAGAATCGTCAGTTTTAATCACAAATCCTCGAATTCGACCACCAAAGTTACTGGGGCCAATATTTTCGAATTTTAATTTTGAAATTGAACCATCTGAGCCAGAACTTTTATCCATACTGGTTCTTTTGGCTAATTCATAGGATTCGATTTCTGACTTATAACGATTATTGAGTTGTGATGGTGTTGTTTTGTTGTCGGGTGTTTGTCTTAATTCCATAAGCCATCGGGCGGCTTTGTCTGGTTGGTCATAACGTTTAGGATTTTTATTTTTTGATATTTGAGATGTATTTGTTTCTATTAAGGTATTATTTTCAGACTGGATATATAAAAATCCAAATACTAAAAGCAATAAAATTCCAATAAAGATGTGCTTCATGTGTTTTTCCGACTGGTGTATGGCTAAAAAAGTTTTAGAAGTTTACCATTAAATTTGAATTGCCAGTCTTATAATCTTAGAAAAAATTAAGAATATATTGTGCGTAGTTATTTATACCCTAAATAAGCATTTATTTTTACTTTTTTGCATTTCCAACTTGAGAACCATTGGTTTTATTGAGTTTTTGGCTGATCCAGTTTCCTGTTTCTATTAGTGTATCTAAATCAATGCCTGAATCAATATTCATGCCATTGAGCATATAAATAACATCTTCGGTGGCAACATTTCCACTGGCGCCTTTGGCATAAGGACAACCACCAAGACCAGCAACTGAGGAGTCAATAATATGTGCACCTAATTGCAGGCAAGCATAAATATTGGCCAGTGCCTGACCATAAGTGTTGTGAAAGTGAAGGGCTAGCTTTTCAACAGGGGCAATATCCATACATGCTTGTAACATGTGTTGTGCTTTGATTGGTGTGCCTGTGCCAATTGTGTCACCTAATGAGACTTCATAGCAACCCAATTCAAATAACTTCTGTGTGACTTCTGCTACTTTTTCGGCTTTGATGTCTCCTTCATACGGGCAGCCGAGCACACAAGAAACATATCCACGAACCTTGATGTTGTTTTGTTTGGCCAGTTCAATCACAGGTATAAATCGTTGTAATGATTCTTCAATGCTGCAATTGATGTTCTTTTTGGTAAAACTTTCACTGGCGGCAGTAAATACAGCGACTTCTTTAATGTCACAGGCCAAAGCCTTTTCCATGCCTTTTAAATTTGGCGTGAGGGCAGAATAGTTGACTGTATTGGATCTATCAAGTGTTTGGCACAACTGCTCAGAATCAGCCAATTGCGGCACCCATTTTGGGCTGACAAATCCTGTGATTTCAATGTTTTTCACGCCAGAACTTTCTAATCTTT
>Ga0316205_10002550_pt1 | contig 18741 bp, 16 predicted proteins | sample 3monthpyrite_MG_FD_204941 | JGI IMG/M metagenome (GOLD analysis project Ga0316205, IMG submission 204941) | Microbial mat bacterial communities from mineral coupon in-situ incubated in ocean water Damariscotta River, Maine, United States -... | ecosystem: Environmental > Aquatic > Marine >... | reverse complement strand
TTTATATCTTTTGCCATAATATTTGCTTTTTATTTGTCATTCCTGCGAAGGCAGGAATCTATTTGAATTTTTAGTTGAGTTTTTATTTGGATTCCTGCTTACGCAGGAATGACAGTTTTAATTATACGATTGCAAGAATATCGCTCTCACGCATAATTAAATAGTCTTTACCGTCTAATTTAAGCTCTGTGCCAGCATATTTACCATATAAAACGGTGTCACCAACTTTTACTGTTACAGGTTCGTCTTTTGTGCCTTTGCCAGCAGCAACTACGTTTCCTTTTTGTGGTTTTTCTTTAGCATTGTCTGGAATAATAATTCCTGAAGCAGTAGTAGTTTCAGCTTCTAAGGGTTCTATTAGAACTCTATCTGCTAATGGTTTAATGTTTAAAGCCATTTGTTATATGTTTTTTAGTTATTTAATTGTTTAACGCTTTAGCGTTGTTCAGAAATTATGCCAATAGCATTACACTGACAAATTTTCACTTACCCGAATGCAAACAAAAAATGCCAACGTATAACGCTGGCATTTTTATTATGTTTTTATAACATGATACTAGTTAGTCGAGTCGTTGCTAACTTCGTTAGTAATAGCTGGTGTAGCTGTGTTATTAGCATCTGTGTTGCTTGGTAACGGTTGGCTAGTTGTAGCATCTTGATCTAAAGCTTTAGATTCTGCTGTTCCGCCGGCACCTTCAATGGCTACATTAGATAATAATATTAAAGCAATTAATAAAGTTGCCAAAGCCCAAGTGCTTTTGTCTAAAAAATCTGATGTTTTTTTAACACCACCTACTTGTTGAGTTCCACCTCCTCCAAACGAAGAAGATAAACCACCGCCTTTAGGGTTTTGTACCATTATTACTACTACTAATAGAAATGCTACAATAACGATAAGGACTAAAAATATTGAAAACGTACTCATTATTATATATTATTTTGTTCTTGTAATTCTTTTACTGCTTGAATTTGGTCTGCAAAGAAACCACTTTTTTCTGGATATTTCAAACTTAAAATTTTATAAGATTGAATGGCCTTATTGTAGTTTTTTTGTTCTACATAAATTCTTGCCAAAGTTTCGGTCATTAAGGCTTCTGGTTGTATCATTTGTGCCTTAGCAATGTTGAATGTGGAAGTGTCTTTTTTTATGGGTTGAATTTTTGGTTTTGCCGCAATAAACTTATCAATTAAATCAAATTTATGAACTTGAACAGCTTTAGGAGATGGTTCTGTTTTTATGCTTTCTTCTTCTCTAATTATGGGTTTAAAACTGGTTATTTTTAACCATTCTCCAAAAGAGTGTACTTCGTTCTTTTCAAAATTTAATGGTTTGCCAACTTCTAAAGTTTCTTGTGGAGTTTTTTGAATGTTTGGAATATCAATTTGGATAATGTCCTCCTGAGAGGGAACAGGAATAACCTTAGCTTCGAATAACGCGGGGTCGAGAATGGGTTCGCTATCTTGAATGTGTTGTTTTAAAGCATCGTCTATTATTACGCTTTTGTGTATTGAAATATCCTCAATATCACTAACTTCAATATCTTTTAAATGTTCAATATTCTGTTTTATATGCTGTGATATTTCGTTCTGCAAAAATTCTTCAGAAGTAATAAAATCGAACAAAATACTTCTATCTGTAGTATGTGCCGCTGTTGTTTTAAGTTCTTGATTGTATTTAAAGCTATCTTGATTTTTTAAGCCTTTAAGATATATGGCTCGAGCCGGTTGAAAATAAGGGAATTCATTAATAATAGATTGTACACCATTAATTTGAGCAGCCGTCATATTTTGTGGATGCTGTAATAAATATGTAAAATCTGTTGTATTCATAATCCAAATTTAATTATTTATATGATGGTGATGAGATTTCTCACTGCGTTCAAAATAACTATGCTTTATTTAGGGTTAACCACAATTCAAAAGCATTAACTGAACTTACCATTTTGATAAAGTAGCATTTATAATATCTTGAGTTAAACGTTCAAATATTTCTTCATGAGCAGTCGCCTTTTGACTGCCTATTAGCTGTGAACTGCCCGGATAGTCATAAAAAAAAGAAAAACTTTGTTCTACATCATCTTCTTCATTATTAGTGTTGTAAAATCTAATTTTCACTCCAATAGTTAGTCTGTTTTGAGCAGCTGTGTTTTGGGCTGTTGCTGTAGTTGGTGAAATTCTATACGTTGTAATCTCGCCTTCGTAAACAAGATCACCGTTAGAAGGGACTAAGCTGTAATTGGTTTGATCTTGTATTAAATCTTCTAAAGCAATTTTAAAATCTCGCTCTAATCCTGGCTCAATTAAAGAGGAACTGTTTTCAATATAATTAATTTGAAAAGTTTTAGCATCTATTGAGCTTGGTTGCGAGAAGCCATATTGAACTTTGCAACCAACTATTGTAATTGATAAAATAAAAAGGGAAATATATGTTAGTTGCTTCATTTGTGCTTTCTATTATCTGTTTTGTAGCAATTCGTCCTGATGACTTTAGGAGGCGCTCAGCGAGATGTGTTTTTTTAACGATTACTTTTTTAAAATGTTGCAATTTTTAACTGATGGTTGTAAACTGCGACTACTAACTTTTTAAAGATCAAATTGTTTAATTTTTCTATATAAGGTGCGTTCACTTATGCCTAACTCAGCAGCTGCTAATTTACGCTTTCCGTTGTGACGTTCAAGAGATTTTTTTATTAATTCTAATTCTTTATCGTGCAAAGACAAGGTTTCTTCTTCTTCAATATCTTCAACAAAATGATATTTATCTTGTGTGTCTTCAATAATCTCTACAGGAGCTGTTCCTTTTTGCGGAATTGATAACACTTCCATGTCGTCTTTTATTACTTGGTCATCTTCAGCTCTATAAATTTTCTGGATTAAGCCTTCATTGTTTTTCTGGACATCTTGGTTGTTACCATTTTCCATGAGTTCCATAGTGAGCTTTTTTAAATCGTTAAGGTCACTTTTCATGTCGAACAATACTTTATATAAGATTTCACGTTCGTTACTAAAATCACTTTCAGATTTAGATGTGCTTACTACTGCAGGTAAATTTTGACCTGTATCTGGTAAATAATGTCTTAGAGTATCAGCCGTAATCTTACGCTCACGTTCTAATACCGAAACTTGCTCGGCAACATTGCGAAGTTGTCTAATATTTCCACCCCATCGGTATCTGAGTAAGAGCTGTATAGCCTCTTCGGAAAGTCTAATGGTTGGCATTTTATATTTTAAGGCAAAGTCACTTGCAAATTTTCGAAACAATAAATGTATATCGTCTTTACGTTTACGCAATGCCGGAAGATGAATTTCTACTGTGCTTAAACGATAATATAAATCTTCTCTAAATTTTTCTTTTTGAATAGCTTCAAACATGTTAATATTTGTAGCTGCTACAATACGCACATTTGTCTTTTGTACCTTACTCGATCCTACTTTTATAAACTCTCCATTTTCTAGCACACGTAATAAGCGTACTTGAGTTGTTAAGGGTAATTCCCCGACTTCGTCTAAGAAAATAGTACCACCATCGGCCACTTCAAAATAACCACTACGGGTTTGTGTAGCACCAGTAAACGCTCCTTTTTCGTGACCAAATAATTCGCTGTCAATTGTGCCTTCTGGAATTGCACCACAGTTTACGGCAATATATTTACCGTGTTTACGGTGTGAAAGCTGATGTATAATTTTTGGAATACTCTCTTTACCAACACCACTTTCACCCGTAACTAAAACCGATATATCGGTAGGTGATACTTGTAGTGCTTTTTCAATAGCACGATTAAGTGTAGCATCATTACCAATAATCCCGAAACGTTGTTTTGTTGCTTGAACTGATTCCATATTTTTTTAGATAAAAGAAACAAGAACCAAGAGAAAAGACTTTAATAATTGTGCCTTTATTTTCTTTGTTCTCTATTCTTTTTTATTAATTATTTTCACTCAACCCTACAGCCTCACCAATTAGAGTTGCACTCGTACAGCTTAGTGTTTTTACGTTTACAAACTCACCAATCTTATAATCTTCTTTTGGGAAAACTACAACAATATTCTGCGCACTTCGACCAGACCATTGTTGGTCAGATTTTTTAGACTCTTTTTCAATAAGCACTTCAACAATGGTGTCAAGGTGTTGTTGTGTTCTATGTAAACTGTGTTTTTGTTGTAGGGTTACAATTTCTGCAAGTCTTTGTTTTTTTGTGACTTCAGGAACATCATCATCCATTTTACGCTCTGCCATAGTTCCCGGACGTTCAGAATAGGTGAACATGTAACCAAAGTTGTACTTTACATAGTCCATTAAAGATATGGTGTCCTGATGGTCTAGTTCGGTTTCCGTGGGGAAGCCAACAATCATATCTTGACTTATCGCACAGTTTGGAATTATACGTTTTATATTATCAATCAGCTCAAAATACTCTTCACGCGTATGTAAACGGTTCATCGCTTTTAAAATGCGATTACTTCCGCTTTGTACAGGTAAGTGAATATGGTTACAAATATTAGCATACTTTGCCATGGTTTCAACCACATCTAAAGTTAAATCTTGGGGATTGGAGGTTGAAAATCGAATCCGCATTTTTGGTTGTGCTTTTGCACATAACTCCAGTAAATTAGAAAAAGTAACTGCTGTAGCTTTTTGAATGTCGCTGGCTTTATCAAATTCCTTTTTCAAACCTCCGCCATACCATAAATAGCTATCTACATTTTGACCTAAAAGTGTAATTTCTTTAAAGCCTTTAGACCATAGGTCGTTGATTTCTTCAATAATACTTTGTGGGCCACGACTACGTTCACGACCACGAGTAAATGGCACAACGCAGAATGTGCACATATTATCGCAACCACGGGTAATAGATACAAAAGCTGTTACACCATTACTGTTTAAACGTACTGGTGAAATATCGCCATAAGTTTCCTCTTTAGAGAGCACTACATTAACGGCATCTCGACCATCATCAACTTCGGCAATAAGATTTGGTAAATCTTTGTAAGCATCTGGGCCAACAACAAGATCTACTATTTTTTCTTCTTCTAGAAATTTGCTTTTTAAACGCTCAGCCATACAACCTAAAACCCCAACTTTCATTCCTGGGTTAATCCGTTTAACAGCATTGTATTTTTCTAAACGCTTTCTTACTGTTTGTTCGGCTTTGTCTCTAATAGAGCAAGTATTTACCAAAACCAAATCTGCATCTTCAAGGTTTTGTGTGGTGTTAAAGCCTTCGTTTGCCAAAATAGAAGCTACTATCTCACTATCGCTAAAATTCATAGCGCAGCCATAACTTTCAATAAAAAGCTTACGAGAATTACCTTCTTTTTGTTCTAAAATTAGGTGTTCTCCCTGTTTATTTTCGTCAATAATCTTCCCCATATTTATGTTCCGCGAAAGCGGAAATCTCATTTTTTTATTAAAAATGTCAATAAGCATGCAAAGATACAATTAATTTATATTTAATGACAAAGTGGCAGATATTATAAGTATTTTTTTGCTATGTGCTTGTAAAGCATTTACTTTGAGTACTAACATAAAACCATCATTTAAAATGAATACTACCGACTCCATATTAAATAAAATAAGTAGTGCCAAGGCATTAGACTTCGGAACTATTTTTAGCGCATCTATAGAGTTGTTTAAAAAGACCTGGATTCAAGGTTTTTTATTACAATTATTTACGGTGATAGTCATGTTGCCACTGATCGTTATTTTATATGTACCGTTATTCACTTTTGCTTTTGCGCAAATGGAAAGTGGTTATGGAGCGACTAATGTTTACTCCGATTTTTTTACAGGGGCATCTATTATTTATTTACTTTTTGTTTTTGTAGGTATGTTTGTTTTGGGAGCCGTATCGGTAGCGTTAAATGCCGCTTTTTATAGAATCATGAAAATGATTGATCATAATGAGAAGGTTGAAACTGCAGATTTCTTCTATTTTTTAAAGGGTAAACATTTAAGCAAGACGTTTATGCTGATGTTAATATCAATATTAATTGCTATTCCTGCTGCTCTTTTGTGTTATGTGCCTTTGTTGTATGTAATGGTGCCGATGTCGTTTTTTGCAACAATATTTGCTTTCAACCCAGAATTGAGTGTTGGCGATATCGTAAAAATCAGCTTTAGCATTGGTCATAAAAAATGGTTGCTAAATTTTGGGCTTTTAATAATAGGATCCTTGGTGTCCCAAATTGTAGGTATGTTATTATGTGGTGTGGGTGTGCTTTTTACAGCGGCATTTGTGTATCACCCTGTTTATCTCGTTTATAAAGAGGTTGTTGGTTTCAATCAGGAGTCAGGACTAGAAGAGATTGGAGCATATAATAGCTAAGTCTATAATGTAGTGTGGTTTTTATTAAAGTCTTTGTGCTAATGTGTTTTTTAAGAGAAACACTTGTATTTGTTTTTCATGCTTATAATTCAATTATTTATTGTAAAAATTATTGATTAGAGTCAATTAAAATAAGCCAAGAAATTACTAAAAAGTAAGTGCATCTTATATAAAATTAGGCTTGTAAACTTTTTTTCATATACATTTGTACCCTTAAATTTTGAAAAATGGCGAAGAATTTAGTAATCGTAGAGTCACCTGCTAAGGCAAAAACTATTGAAAAATTTCTAGGTAAAGATTTTAAAGTAGAGTCCAGTTTTGGGCATATTTCAGATTTACCATCAAAAGAGCTGGGCGTTGATGTTGAGGGTGATTTTAAACCTAAATATGAAGTTTCTTCAGATAAGAAAGCGGTTGTAAAAAAACTGAAAGATCTTGCTAAAAAAGCTGAAATGGTTTGGCTAGCTAGTGATGAGGATCGAGAGGGTGAGGCTATAGCTTGGCATTTAGCGGAGTCTTTAAAATTAGATAAAGATAAGACGAAACGTATCGTGTTTCATGAGATTACTAAAACAGCAATTCAGAAAGCTGTAGAAAACCCAAGAGGGATAGATTATAATTTGGTAGATGCCCAACAAGCACGTCGTGTATTAGATAGAATTGTTGGTTATGAATTATCTCCTGTACTTTGGCGAAAAGTAAAAGGAGGTCTATCTGCAGGTCGTGTACAATCTGTTTCGGTACGTTTAATAGTAGAACGCGAACGAGATATTCAAAATTTTGATGCTCAAGCATCTTATCGCATTGATGCCGAATTTTCTAATGAAGCCGGTAAAACATTTAAAGCAAAATTGCCTAAAAATTTTGTAACGAAAGCAGAAGCAATCAAATTTTTAGAAACTAATGCTATAGCAGATTTTAAAGTTTCTAATTTGGAAAAGAAACCTGCAAAGAAATCACCGGCAGCACCGTTTACAACTTCAACCTTACAACAAGAAGCATCTCGAAAATTATATTTCTCGGTAAGTAAAACCATGACTATGGCACAACGTCTATACGAAGCGGGTTTAATTACTTATATGAGAACAGATAGTGTTAATTTATCTGATGAAGCCCGTAATGGCGCACAGGCAGCTATTGAAAGTGCGTATGGTACAGAGTTTAGTAAATCAAGAAGCTATAAAGGAAAAAAAGGGGCACAAGAAGCGCATGAGGCTATTAGACCTACCGATTTCTCAAGACCGACCGCAGGTGTAGATAGAGATCAAATACGGTTATACGAGTTGATTTGGAAACGTGCCATTGCCTCTCAAATGAGTGATGCACTTTTAGAGCGAACTAATGTAAAGATTAGCGCTTCAACGCATAATAGTACATTTACTGCAAATGGTGAGGTCATCACTTTTGAAGGTTTTTTAAAGGTGTACTTAGAAGGCACGGATGATGAAGATGCTGAGCAAGAAGGAATGTTGCCTGCATTAAAAGTTAATGAAACATTGCTTAATAATTATATCAACGCTACAGAGCGTTACACACGTCCACCAGCTAGGTTTACTGAAGCTTCACTGGTTAAGAAGTTAGAAGAATTAGGTATTGGTCGTCCGTCAACTTATGCGCCAACTATTTCTACAATCCAGAATAGAAATTATGTAGAAAAAGGAGCGGTAGAAGGCGAGGAGCGAAAATATTCTCAAATTACTCTTAAAGATGGTGTTGTAAAAGACAACCTCTTGAGCGAAAAAGTGGGCTCAGACAAAGGCAAATTGGTGCCAACTGATATTGGCATGATTGTTACCGACTTTTTGGTAAACCATTTTGAGACGATTCTAGATTATAATTTTACCGCAAAAGTAGAAGCAGATTTTGATGATATCGCTGAAGGTAAAGAAGAATGGACTGTAATGATGAAAAATTTCTACAAGAATTTTCACCCTATTGTAGAAGATGTACAGGCCAATGCTGAGAGAGAATCTGGAGAACGTATTTTAGGGACAGATCCAAAATCAGGAAAACAAGTTAGTGTTCGTTTAGGAAAATTTGGACCAATGGTACAAATTGGGACGGTAGATGATGAGGATAAACCACAATTTGCCAGTTTATCTCCAACACAACAACTTACTACAATTACCTATGAGGAAGCTATGGATTTGTTTCAACTTCCAAAGAGCCTAGGAACCTACGAAGATGAACCCATTGAGGTTAATAACGGACGATTTGGACCTTATGTGAAATTTGGAGCAGCATTTGTTTCGTTACCTAAAGGTGTTGACCCATTAACAGTTGAGTTAGAGGATGCAATTGTACTTATTAAAGAAAAGCAAAAAGCAGATGCACCTATATATATGTATAAAGATTTACCAGTGCAAAAAGGTAAGGGACGTTTTGGACCATTTATAAAATGGAATAATATGTTTATTAACGTCAATAAAAAATACGACTGGGATAATTTATCTGATGATGAGATTGTGGAGTTGATAGAAACAAAGATTCAGAAAGAAATAGACAAGGTTATACATAACTGGGAAGACGAAGGCATAAGAGTAGAGAAAGCCCGTTGGGGACGGCACAATATAATTAAAGGAAAAGTAAAAATTGAGTTGCCTAAGACTGTAGATGTTACTAAATTTACCTTAGAAAAAGTACAGGGCATTATTGAAAAGAATGCGCCTAAGAAAAAGACAAGAAAAAAGGCAACAACAAAAAAAGCAACTACTAAAAAGAAATAATAGATGAACTTTAATTTTCTTTCTCCTGTTCAGGATTTAGTTTTAGCACACAACGAATTATTATCAACGCAAGTGCTAGGAAGAAAATTGAAGATTCACTCCAAACAACAAGGTGTTCCTAATTTAGACGATGTTACTATTGCAATTATTGGCGTTTTAGAAAACAGAAACGATGTTGATTATATAGGCGAAGAATTTCAATTGAGTGAAATTAGAAAAGCCTTATACGCACTTTTCCCTGGTAATTGGCACCACACGGTAGCTGATCTTGGAGATATCTTAAAAGGCGAATCGGTAGAAGACACTTATTTTGCACTTCAAACAACGATTACCATATTATTAGAGAAAAAAATCATTCCTATTATTATAGGAGGGAGTCAAGATTTAACATATGCCAATTATAGAGCTTATGATAATTTTGCACCAATGGTCAATATTGTTAATGTGGATAATAGTTTTGATTTAGGAGATTCTGCCAAGCCCATAAAAAATAAAAGCTATTTAGGAAAGATTATATTAGAAGAACCTTACAATCTGTTTAACTATTCCACATTAGGATATCAAACGTACTTCAATTCTCAAGAAGAGATAGATTTAATGGATAAGCTTTATTTTGAAGCTTATCGCTTGGGTGAAATCTCAAACAACATAAGTTTGGCTGAGCCTACCATGCGCGATGCTAATATTGTGAGTATGGACTTAAGAAGTGTAAGATCGTCTGAAGTTAGTACGCGCCAAAAATTCTCGCCTAATGGCTTTGATGGTAAAGAGATTTGTGCCATTTCTAGGTATGCTGGTATAAGTAATAAAGTATCGTCTTTTGGTATTTATGAATATAAACCTTCTAAAGACGATGATGCTACAGCCATGTTAATAGCTCAAATTATTTGGTATTTTATTGAAGGGGTTAACTGTAGAGTTAAAGACGATAATTTTTCAGAAACATCCAAATACCAGAAATTCACCGTATTAATAGAGGAGCAGGAACTTATTTTTTATAAAAGCAACCAAACGGGGCGCTGGTGGATTGAAATACCTTTTTTGCCAAATGTTAATAATAAATTAAAGCGCCATACGTTATTACCTTGCATGCACGAAGATTACAGCGATGCAAGCAATGGGAAAATACCAGAAAGATGGTATAAAGCATATAAAAAAAACAGTGTCTAGTTGTGAGTAAAAAGACTCAATATCATCGACGAAATGCATTTTTTTTAGACAAAATGCATTTTTTTTGCCTAAAAAGTTGTTTTTATGGAAATATATAAATATGTTTACACCCTCAAAATAGATAAGGATCAATAATTAACCTCGAATTTATGTGTATTAAGAAATTTATAATGTTAGCGACAGTCTTGGCTTTTGTAACCAGTTGTGGAACAGGGGACAAAGGAGAATTGGTTGGAGTTAAAGGAAAGAAATGGCATCCAGAGAAGCCTTATGGGATGGCCTTAGTACCTGGAGGTGCTTTTATCATGGGAAAATCTGATGATGATTTAGCCGGAGTAAAAGATGCGCCTACAAAAACAGTTACGGTAAGAGCATTTTATATGGATGAAACCGAAATTACAAATGCAGAGTATCGTCAATTTGTGAATTGGGTAAGAGATTCAATCATTAGAACAAATCTTGCTGAGATGGCTGATCTTGAGGGGAAAGTACCAGATGATGGCGGAATTGGAGAGTTTGCGTATAAAGATGCAGATACTACCAACATGACTGTGTATCAAAAATATCTTTTAGAAAATTACGAAGGCGAGCAAAGAAAATTAAATGGCGATATAGACTTAATATTTGATACAAGTGAGTATCCAGATGAGTTATATGCTGAGGTGATGGATTCCATGTATCTGCCGTTAAAAGAATCATATAACGGAGAACGTACTTGGGATGTAAAGAAATTTAAATTCCAATTTACAACTATGGACATTCAAACTGCTGCAAAGTATAGAGAATTGAGTAGAAGTGATGTTATAGAACAAAAAGAAATTGAAATATATCCAGATACAACGGTTTGGATTAGAGATTTTGCATATTCTTATAATGAGCCAATGCACAACGATTACTTCTGGCATGATGCCTATGGTGAGTATCCAGTTGTTGGTGTAACTTGGGAACAAGCAAGAGCGTTTTGCCAATGGCGTACGTTAAATAAGAATACCTATCAAAAAGGCAGAAATAAACAAAATGTAAATGGTTTTAGATTACCATCAGAATCAGAATGGGAATATGCCGCGAGAGGCGGTCTTCAAGGAGCAACATTTCCTTGGGGTGGGCCTTATGCAATAAACGACCGTGGTTGTTTTATGGCAAACTTTAAACCATTACGTGGTGATTATGCAGCAGACCAAGCACTTTATACTGTAGAGGCTGATGCTTACGAGCCAAACGATTATAATTTATACAATATGGCAGGGAACGTTTCAGAGTGGGTTATGGCCTCATACGATCCTTCGTCTTACGAATACTCTTCAACAATCAATCCTAATGTAAACGATACCGAAAACGAACGTAAAGTTGTTCGTGGTGGATCATGGAAAGATGTTGCTTACTTCCTACAGGTAAGTTCAAGAGATTACGAATATGCAGATTCTGCAAGAAGTTACATTGGTTTCCGTACAGTACAAGATTATATGGGAACAGACGTGACAAAAAATGCCTCAAACGGAAAAAGAAACTAAAAATTTAACCAAACTTAACTAAAAATACAAACATTATGGCACAATCAAAGGCAAGTAAAAGGTTCATGAATATGGCCTACGGATTAGGAGCATCAATTGTAATTGTTGGAGCACTTTTCAAAATTATTCACTTTCAAATAGGGCCCCTAACAGGTAACGTTATGTTAACTATTGGTCTTGTTACAGAAGCAATCATATTTGCAATTTCAGCTTTCGAACCCGTAGATGACGATTTAGATTGGTCTTTAGTTTACCCAGAACTAGAAGGCGGTAAAGCTGAGAACAAAAATAGCGACTCAAAAAATGCGGAAGGATTATTATCGAAGAAATTAGACGAATTACTTAAAGACGCTCAAATAGATGGTGAACTTATGGCCAGCTTAGGAGATAGCATTAAAAGCTTTGAAGGTGTTGCAAAAAATATGGCGCCTACAGTAGATTCTTTATCTGCAACTAAAAGGTACGGCGAAGAAATGTCTTTAGCTGCAGCACAGATGGAATCTTTAAATGGTTTATATAAAGTACAACTAGATAGCGTGAATCGCCAATCTACAATTAACGAAGAAGCGATAGAAAACGCTACAAAGTTAAAGGAGCAAATGCAATCATTAGCGTCTAATATGTCATCATTAAATGGTGTATATGGAGGAATGCTTTCTGCAATGACCAAAAACTAATTAGTAATTAATCCAATTTAATAACAAAAACTAATTAGTTATGGCAGGAGGAAAATTATCTGCAAGGCAGAAAATGATAAACTTGATGTATTTAATATTTATTGCAATGTTAGCATTAAATATGTCAAAAGAAGTGTTATCGGCATTCGGTTTAATGAATGAAAGATTAACCGACTCAAACACAGCAGCTACGGCAAGAAACTCAGCTTTTATGGACGGTTTAGCTCAAAAGGCTAATGATCAACCAGCCAAATACGAGCCATTAGCAGAAAAAGCTAAAAATATTTCATCTTTAGCGAACGATTTTAATTCATATTTAGATAATTTGAAAGGAGAAATGGTAGCGACTGTTGACGATCCTTCAGAATATGAAATTATGGATAAAGGGGATTTCTTAGATGAAAATTTCTTTAAAGGAGATAAGTTAAAACCAGCAGGCGAGGAATTTATGAGCAAGATAGCAGCATTTAGAGATGGTGTGGTTCAAGTACTTGGAGATGACTCTAGGTTTACTGAAATTTCAAAAGATGTTAATAGCAAATTCTCTACAGATCCCGTTACAAATAATGACGGGAACGTATTGCAATGGCTAGATTATCACTACAAAGGTTTTCCTTTAGTAGCTTCTTTAACTAAGATGACACAATTACAAGCTGATATTAAAACGACGCAGTCTGAAGTATTAGGTACAATGTTGCAAGGGCAGCTATCTACTGAAGTGTCTATGACCAACTATACAACGTTGTTAGAAACGTCTAAATCGGCTTACTTTAATGGAGAGCAGTTTGACGGACAAATTGTATTAGGACGAAAAGATGCTTCTACAAAACCAAACAGAGTAGAATTGACTTTAGATGGTAGAAAATTGAGAGCTAATGAGTATTCTATTGAAGATGGTAAAGTAAAGCTTAAAGTAAATACAGGAAACCCTGGAGAGCATATGATTGCTGGAAAATTAATTTTCTTGGAAAATGGAGAAGAAACAGAAGTAGCGGTGAATTCATCGTTTGCTACTGTGCCAAAACCAAATGCTGCTACAATTTCTGCTGATAAAATGAATGTTGTTTATCGTGGTGTAGATAACCCAATGACAATTTCATTCGCAGGAATTTCAGATAATAACGTAAATGCAAGTGCGCAAGGTTATTTAAAGAAAACAGGTAATGGTAAATATGCCATGAATGTTACAAAAGCTAAAGGAAGAGAAATAGCGATTAACGTTACAGGTACACTAGCAGATGGTTCTAAAGTTACAGATAATGCTAAATTTAGAATTAAAGATATTCCAAGACCAACAGGTACAATTAGAGGAGAAGACGGTTCAACAAATATGCAACGTAATAGCCTTGAGATTTCTACCGTAGGTGCTAAATTGGATGATTTTGATTTTGAATTACCATTAGATATTACAGGATTTAGTTTTAAAGTTCCTGGACAACCTACAATAAATGTTAATGGTAACAAGTTAGATACTAGAGCAAAGAATGCATTGCGCAAAGCAAGACGTGGTTCTGGAGTTCAAATATTTAATATTCAAGCAAAAATACGTGGAAACTCATCTTATAAGTTAAAGAAAGTGTCTCCAGTATTTATAGAATTGACAAACTAAAAGCGATAGTAATAACTGTCCCAAACCAAATAATATAGAGTAAGATGACAAATTTAAAATCTTTTGTATTAACCGTTTCATGTGCTTTTGCTGTAACCAGTTCGTTTGCTCAAGCAAATATCTTAAATGCTAAGAGCCCTGACGAAATAGGTGTAAAAACAGATGCGCAAATATTAATGGATAATGATAAACCATTAGAGTATGGCTATGTTGACGACAGAGACATATTGTATTCTAAAATGGTTTGGGAAAAAGTAGTGCTTGATGAGCGCGTAAATTTTCCACTCTATTATCCTATCGATACCAATAATATTGGCAGCGACAGACGTTCTTTATTTGATGTTTTAATGAAAAGCGTTAAAAATGGAGATATAAAGAATATTTACGACGATTCTTATTTTACAACCAAACGTACCTTAAAGGATATTGAGGCTACAATGGTATTAGTAGATACAACAGAGCTAGGTGTAGAGCAATATAATGCAGGTGAGCAAATATCTGCGGAGTATATTAACAGAACCGAAATTACTGCCGCTGATGTAATGGAGTATCATATCAAAGGGATGTACTATTTTGATAAGCGTCAAGGGGAACTAAAATACCGTTTGCTTGGTATTGCACCAGTAGTGCCAGATGTAAATACTGTGAATACCGACGATAAAGACTTAGTGCCATTGTTTTGGATATTTTTTCCAGATGCTCGTGAGGTATTACACGTAGCTAAGGCGTTTAACAATAAAAATACTGCCATTCCTTTATCGTTTGATCATATGCTAAATTCTAGACGTTTTAACGGCTATATTTATCAAGAAGCAAATGTACAAGGTGACCGTTCTATAAACCAGTATATTAATGATAATGCATTAATGCAGCTTTTAGAATCGGATAGAGTAAAAGAAAAGATTCGAAATTTCGAACAAGATATGTGGAGCTACTAATTAGTAGTATAAACAATAGCTTAAAAACGCTCACAATTTTGTGAGCGTTTTTTTATTTTATGTAATTCCTGGGTGGTCGCTGAGTAAAGTCGAAGTGAAGGCAGGAATCCATTAAAAAGAGAAACTAAATACACAATTCTCATTATATTCGCCATATGCTAAAACCAACTAAAAAAGTTGATTATATAATTGTTGGATCTGGGCTTGCAGGAATTCTGTTTTGTGAAGTGTTGAAACAACAAGGTAAACCCTTTGTTGTGATTGATGATGATTCACAGCAATCTTCAACAGTTGCCGGCGGCTTATATAATCCCGTAATATTAAAACGATTTACTGAGGTTTGGAAAGCTAAAGAACAACTGGAATTGGCTTTGCCAATGTATAAGACTTTAGAGCAAGAATTAGATGTGAAATTAGATTATAAGCTACCAATCTATCGTTTATTTGCTTCAGTAGAAGAACAGAATAATTGGTTTGCTGCTTGTGATAAACCAAAATTAAGTGAGTTCCTTTCAACAGATTTAATTCCAAATACAAATGCTGCAATTAATTGCGATTTCGGATTTGGTGAAGTCTTACAAACTGGTCGTATTCATGCAACAACTTTGGTAACAAAGTATAAGGCTCAACTAAATAGTAACGGTGTTTTACTAAAAGAAACATTTGATTTTGATTTATTAGAAATAGGAGACACTTTGACTAAGCTCAGCGCAGGTGTGAAGTATAAAAATTATGAAGCGAAACATATAGTTTTTGCCGAAGGCTTTGGAGTTACTAAAAATCCATATTTCAATTATTTGCCATTAAATCCTGTAAAAGGAGAGTTGTTAACTATTTATGCTCCAGATTTAAAGATTGATTATGTTTTAAAGTCGAGTGTATTTTTAATTCCGCAAGGAGAAGATTTATACACAGTTGGTGCAACTTACGATTGGAAAGATAAAACAAATCAGACCACAGATAAAGCAAAGCAAGAATTATTAAGCAAATTAAGAACGTTCTTAAAGTGTGAGTTTACGGTTGTAAATCAAGTAGCAGGGATTCGTCCCACGGTTTTAGATAGAAGACCATTAGTTGGCAGACATCCAGAACAAAGTAATTTATACGTTTTAAATGGTTTGGGAACCCGTGGCGTCATGATTTCGCCTTATGTAGCTCATCAACTTTATAATTTAATTGAAAACAATCAAGCGCTTAATCCCGACATAGATATTAGCAGGTGCAAGCCTAAGTAACTTCAGAATGATTTAATTTTTGAATAATGATTTGTCATAATTCATAAAAATGTTAATCCAAATATTACGAGATAACCGTAATATTATAGGCAAGCTAACAATCATTGTAATTATTATAGCAACAAAAGCAGTGTTTAGACTAGAACCTAAAATAAAGTATGAAATAACAAAAGCCGCAACGGCAAAAGCTATGCCCACTGGATAACTGACATACATTGAGCCGTAAAAAAAAGAAGGTTCAATTTTGTACTTGGTGTTGCATTTTGAACAATGTTCATGCATTTTTAAGGTCTCTGAAATAACAAAAGTATTTCTATTAACATACATACTTTCTTGATGGCATTTTGGGCAACATCCCGTTAAAATAGCGTATAATTTATTTCCTTTTTTTAACATGAACAATTGTATTACTTTTGCGTTTTAATTTTTAAATCGATTTTTGATGTTTACATCAAAAATTCCAATAAAATTGTCATTCCCATGCGGTCATTGAGCGAAGTCGAAATGAAAATGGGAATCTAATGCAAAGTTAACTTTTTAATACCGTTTGCCGTTTTATTACGGTGATTTCAAATTACAAATGGTATAATAGTTAGTTGGAGTAACTTTTAATACAAATATGCTTAATATACATAAGGTTTCTGTGTCGTTTCAAGGCGATTATTTATTCGAAGATATTACCTTTAGATTGGGTAACGGAGACCGTATTGGTTTGGTTGGTAAAAATGGTGCTGGTAAATCTACGCTCTTAAAAATTTTAGCCGGAGAAATGGAAACCACTTCGGGGCAAATTGCTGAAGAAAAAGACCTTAAAATTGGGTTTTTAAAACAAGATATTGATTTTGTTTTAGGAAGGACTGTACTAGAAGAGTCATACCAAGCATTTAAAGAAATAAAAGTTTTAGAAGCAAAAATTGAAAGTATAAATACTGAGCTCGTAGAACGTACCGATTATGAGAGTGAAGGTTATCATCAACTTATGATTGACCTTAACGATATTCAACATCAGTATGAAATATTGGGAGGTTATAACTATCAAGGTGAAACTGAGAAAATATTACAAGGACTAGGATTTAAACGCGAAGATTTCAATAAACTGACTGACACTTTTTCGGGAGGTTGGAGAATGCGTATTGAGTTGGCAAAACTCTTGCTACAAAATAATGATGTGTTATTGCTTGATGAACCAACAAATCACCTAGATATAGAATCTATTATTTGGCTAGAATCTTTTTTGAAAAATTATACAGGTGCCGTGGTGATTGTATCCCACGATAAGATGTTTCTGGATAATGTAACTAATAGAACTATAGAAATTTCATTGGGTAGAATTTATGATTATCCAAAACCATATACAAAATACTTAGTATTACGAGAAGAGATGCGTACCCAACAATTGGCATCTCAAAAAAATCAAGCAAAGCAAATTCAGCAAACCGAAAAACTAATTGAGAAATTTAGAGCCAAAGCCTCTAAGGCAACTATGGCACAATCTCTCATCAAGAAGTTGGATAAAATTGATAGAATAGAAGTAGATGAAGATGATAATAGTGTGATGACTCTAAACTTTCCGGTGTCTATTACGCCCGGGAAAGTGGTTATAGAATCTCAAGATGTAGAAAAGCATTATGGTGATTTACAAGTGCTGAGAAACGTAAATTTAATGGTAGATCGGGATAGTAAAATTGCGTTTGTTGGTCAAAACGGTCAAGGTAAATCTACCTTGGCTAAAATTATTGTTGGTGATATAAATTATAACGGATATTTAAAGTTAGGGCATAATGTCCAAATTGGCTACTTCGCTCAAAATCAAGCCGAATATTTAGACGGAACCAAAACTGTTTTAGATACTATGATTGACGCTGCTAACGAAACCAATAGGAGTAAGGTTAGGGATATTTTAGGATCTTTTTTGTTTAGGGGAGACGAGGTTGAAAAATATGTAAGAGTACTTTCAGGTGGGGAGCGTAACCGTTTAGCATTAGCTAAATTATTGTTACAACCTTTAAATGTGTTGGTAATGGATGAGCCCACGAATCATCTAGATATCAAATCAAAAAATGTACTTAAAGAGGCCTTAAAAAAGTTTGAGGGGACTTTGATTTTGGTGTCTCATGATAGAGATTTTCTTAAAGGGCTTACTAACAAGGTCTATGAGTTTAAAGACGAGCGCATAAAAGAATACCTTGGCGATATTGATTTTTACTTGGAACAACGCAATATTGAGAACTTAAGAGATATTGAAAAACGAGAAATTGTTAAGAAGCAAGTTGACAAAACAGAGAGTAAACAATCTTATCAAGGTCAAAAGAAATTAAAATCTCTAAATAACAGATTAAGTAAAGTTGAGTCTAAAATCAATCAATTAGAAAGAGAAATTAAAGACATTGATGCTGCTTTAGAGGCTAATTATGAAGTTACTTCGGCGCCATCAAATTTCTTCGAAGATTATCAAAATAAGAAAAATACTTTGCAAGACCTTATGTTATCTTGGGAAAGTATTCAGTTAGAAATTGAAGAAGCTAATATGTAGTTTTATTCTTACTCAA
>Ga0316205_10002546_pt1 | contig 18758 bp, 17 predicted proteins | sample 3monthpyrite_MG_FD_204941 | JGI IMG/M metagenome (GOLD analysis project Ga0316205, IMG submission 204941) | Microbial mat bacterial communities from mineral coupon in-situ incubated in ocean water Damariscotta River, Maine, United States -... | ecosystem: Environmental > Aquatic > Marine >... | reverse complement strand
ATAACTCAGAACCGATTGAACCACCAGCCCCGGTTACCATCACTACTTTGTTTGTAATACAAGAATGCAATAACGCTTGATCGGGCTCAACAGAATCCCTGCCCAGCAAATCTTCAATTTCGATGTCCTTTAATTGTTCTATTTGTACATCACCACTAACTATTTCCTCCATAGAAGCGATGGTTTTAACTTTAATAGGAAAAGGTTCTAAGTAGGAAAGTATTTCGGAACGACGAGCGTGAGTTGTTGATGGCATTGCCAACAAAACTCGTGCGATATCATATTTGGCGAGAATGTTTTCTATTGCGGCAGGAGAGAAAACTTTTATTCCATCAATTTCTGTTCCAAATACAGCTGGTTCATCGTCAATAAAGGCTGCAATTTTATATTTTTCACTTTGAGCTAACGCGCGTGCCAATTCGCGTCCAGCTTGACCCGCGCCATAAATGGCTACAACATTGTGCGATAAACTCAGCTTTGAACGAATGTAGGCAATAGTGAGAAGCCTGGAACCACCAATAGAAACTAATGAAAAAGACCAAAAGAGAAAGGTACTAACGAGATTGATTGGTTTATCAAAATAAAAACTAGAAGCTACAAAAGCCATTGTCGAAAGTGAAATACCCACAACAATAGTAAATATTGCTTTCATTCCCATATATCGCAATATCGCGCGGTAGAAGCCGATTCTGGCAAATATGATGAGACTAACCGCTAGAGTAGTGATGTAGTGAAAATAATAAGTATCAGTCAGGAAGCTGTATTGATTATAAGATATTCGATAAGCGGCGGCTATGCATAAAAGGATAGCAATTGAGTCAAAAGCCAGTGAAACCAATCGTTTGGTTGGTCTGGAAGACTCCAGAAATGATGTTACCACTGAATTTCGTTTAACCACTTTATTATTTCCTTTTATTGCTGCAGTTAGTTATTACTGTAGTTAGAATCTATAACGTACCTAGAAGCGATAGGATCACAAGAGTGAGCTAATTCTAGTCCCTGTTTCAAGATTCTGCAGAATAATATAGGATTTTCAGTCAATCATAAAGTGAAAAAATGATAAAACAACAATCTTTTACCTACAATTACAGTTTTTAACATTGCTATTTCGCTAATGTATGGAACATGGACCAGCCCTTAATTTATCTTCATGACTCGTTATGGAACTCTACAAGTTCTACATGAAGAACCTGGCTACTTCTGGCTGCATGCAAACAATATCATTACATGCTTGTGAAAACACACAGGGTCACATCTTGTTATTTGCTTTTATCACTCGACTGACCCATGAATAATGCAAACCAAAATGTTCGCCGATCAGCTTCATGCTGTAACCTCCGCTCGCGTAGGCTTGACTGATTGCTACATTTCTATCTGAATATTCTCGTTCATATTCATCAAGTGTCAATACGTGCTTTCTTTTTTGTGCGGATGTGACTTCACTCAAATCGTCATCATCAGGTATTTTCTCTTGTATTGTTTTAACAAAAGCGTCATCACCAAGATAGACTTGATTGCTTAAATTTATCCAGGGTTTTTGTTGACCTTTGCCTTCAGAAACAAATTTCCGGTAAAGCAAAACCGCTTGACTTCTTTTCTTAGCGAAGGATGACAATAACCAATCAGTAGTCAACCAACTAACACCGGCTGACAAACCCGCAGTAGCGCGATAGCTACTCCAGCGCCAATCTTTAGCGGCTCTTACCATACCAGCTCTAACGGGGTTGAGAACAATATATCGAGATAGTTCCGTCAAATATAGAGCCCTTTGAACAAGAATTGCTTTGTAACGCCCTTGAAATAAATGACCGCTTCGTTTGTAGTGATGGTTATATCGTTGAGTGTACACGCCGTTAAGTTGACGCATAAATTTAGAGAGGTTGGCATCTGGAGTCTCCACTAAAAGGTGGAAATGGTTATCCATTAGACAAAACGCATGGACGACAATATTGAAACGATTTCTGGCGCTTCTTAATACATCATAGAAAGTTTCTCTATCACCATCATCATTAAATATGTCCATTTGAGCGTTGCCACGAGAGGTTACATGGTAAACAGCGCCGGAATATTCTATTCGTAATGGTCGGGTCATTTGTTGAGACTAGCAGAGGAATACGAAATTAGCAAATAACAAGATGTGACCCCAGCAATTTACACTAAAATTCAAATCCTGCTTTTTTCCGCGCTTTTACCTTTATTTTATCGATATCCAAAATACCTGCATCGCCGCTTCGCTCTCCTTCAATAAGCTTAGCAACTAAAAGCTTTCGCTTAATCGCTTTGTACTCTATATCGGAAACAATAACAGCGATGGGTTTACCATTTCTGGTGACACTAATCGGCGCTTGCTGAGATTTAATCAAAACCTCGCCAAATTCTCTTTTTGCATCAGAAGATGTATAAGTCTGCATTATCGTACCTCTTTATTAGCCAAATTGATTAAGTTAATTAATATTAAGGCAAGCTTACACGGGAATCAAGGCCGTTAGGCAAAGGGATCAAGAATAGTTGCGTACCCACAGCGCTACGCGGGGCATGCTAAGATCGCTGCGCTACTAGTATCGAGAAAAAGATAGATATATGGTTTAGGATTTAGTCACTGCGCTCTTTATTACACTTTAGCCATTTAGTATTGGTTTGTTCAGTTTCGTTTTGAGTTCTGCGGCAAATAACGGCGGATTTAGAGTGGCGTCAACACCAAAACTTTATCATAAATGATACGGTCATATTGCCAGTTTAGCCCTTATCTGGCGACTCTTCACGAACAATGGCGTCTATTCTTCATCACTCTCATTATCCAGTGTCGCCAACGAGTAGCAATTTATGCCTGTCCTATTTCCCTTTAATTCGTAATGGTCTGGTCATTTGTTGAGATTAGCAAATAACAAGATGTGACTCCGTGCTTTGCGCGCTTTGAATAACAAGATGTGACTCTACGCTTTGTGTTTTGCTTTTCCTCGCTCCCGCTCCCTAGCCTTGACGTCTCCCAGCTCCCGGCATATATTTATTGCAATTGGTCGGGCGTAATAGTTACATTTAGCCTGTAAACATTATTGCAATTAGTCGACGCAGAATGATAAAATTAGCGGGAATTAATAATTCAGGAAAGCTCGTAATCATGTTTTGTAGAAAAGCCTTAAAATTAGTCCAGGAAGCCATGTCAGACACCCCTGTCGTTTGTGTTTTAGGTCCTCGACAATCAGGAAAATCAACCTTAGTTCAAATGGTCGATAGCAAAAGAGAATATATCTCTTTTGACTCCAAAACCGTGAGAGAAACAGCAATGCAAGATCCGGAGGGCTTCATACTTTCCCTTCCAGCAAGAGTAACTCTTGATGAAGTCCAACGAGTTCCAGAAATATTTACTGAAATCAAAGCATCTGTTGATGAAGATAGAAGTCCAGGCAGGTTCTTGCTGACAGGCTCCTCAAATTTAAGGTTATTACCAGCTATACAAGACTCACTTGCCGGCCGTATGGAAGTTATTCAACTATTGCCACTCACTGAAGCTGAAAAACAAAACAGTCAATATAATTTTGTCGATAAATTATTAAATAATCAATATACGGCGGAAACAGTTGGAGATAGAAAACAAATAATGGGGCTTGCCAAAGCAGTTTGTTTTGGAGGTTATCCCGAGCCTTGTTTACGCAGCGAAAAACGAGCATGGCGATGGCATAGAGAATATCTTAAAGCCATTATTGAAAGAGATGTTAAAGATATTGCTAAGATATATGACGCTACAAATATGATGAGACTAACCGAGCTGACCGCATTAAGAACTTCTTCGACACTCAATATTAATAATTTGAGCATGGATTTAGGCATCGCCAGAAAAACCGTCGAAACCTATTTACAAATATTAGAAAGGCTTTTTCTGATTCGCCGATTACCCGCATGGCATTCTAATCGTGGCAAAAGATTGATCAAAGCACCCAAAATACATATGTTAGACAGTGGATTAGCATGTGCTCTAAACAGGTTTTCTGAAAAAAATTGGCTAGACTATTCTAATCGATTTGGCGGTGTATTAGAAAGTTTTGCGATCCAACAAATAATTTGTCTTGCTCAATGGTACGATCCGGATTTGCAATTTAGTCATTACAGAGATAAAGACAAAAATGAAGTTGATCTTGTGATAGAACGAGGTCTTGATACTTGGGGGGTAGAAATTAAAAAATCAGTATCCCTACAAAATGCTGACTATAAAGGACTAGCCAAACTCGCTGAACAATGTACAGGTAACTGGAAAGGAGGCGTGATTTTGTATAGTGGGAAAAATACGGTTGGGTTACCGGTTAAAAATTGCTTAGCCGTACCATTTGACAATCTTTGGAAATAAAAGAATATACCCCGCAGGAAACATCGATTTTATAGTGTTACTTTTTTCAAAACTTGCGTCTTATTTGCGTTATGTTGACGGACGGCGTGCTGACGCTTCTTAATACAATCATAGAAAGTTTTACGATCACCATCATCATTAAATATGTCCATTGAGCGTTGCCACGAGAGGTTACATGGTAAACAGCACCGGAATATTCTATTCGTAATGGTCTGGTCATTTGTTGATGATTAGCAGAGGAATACGAAGCTAGCAAATAACAAGATGTGACCCTGCGCTTTTTATTAAAGCGAAATTCAAAATAGGTGGTAAGTTTGAGTATTGAACTTACCAATTTAAAGGGATTTTCTGTTCATCTATAAAATTTTTTTTCAGGCTTTTGATTATTTGGTTGCTTTTCCCAATATTAATTCAAGAACCTGGCAAGTTTTACCTATTTCATCAGAAGTAATAGTTGGATGAACTAAAAACATTAAACTCGTTTCCCCCAGTAATTTAGCATTAGGCAACCTGTTTTTCGGTCTGAATTTAGTATTTTCAAAAGCTTTTTCCAAATAAACTTCAGAACAACTCCCTTGATAGCAAGGTACTCCCAACAACATAATTTCTTCGACAATTCGATCGCGCGACCAACCATCTGCAAGAAATTCATTGTTTAAAAACAAATAGTGTTTATATTCAGCATGACTTATATGCTCAGGAACAGTTACTCTACGAACAACTTTAAATTGACTAGCTATTTCATCAATTTTTGCAGCATTTTCCTGGCGAAGTTTGGTCCATTCAGTCATACGTTTTAACTGAATCCTACCGATAGCAGCCTGCATCTCCAGCATTCGCCAGTTAGTACCGAAACTTTCATGAACCCAACGAAATCCTGGAGGATGCTCTTTATTGTATACAGCGTCCCATGATTTCCCATGATCTTTATAAGCCCACATTTTTTTCCAGAGAGCTTCATCATTGGTGGTCACCATGCCGCCTTCACCGCCGGTAGTCATTATCTTATCCTGGCAGAAAGACCAAGCGCCTATATGACCGATAGAACCAACAGAGCGCCCCTTATATTTAGCACCATGCGCTTGTGCGCAGTCCTCTATTACATAAAAACCATATTTCTCTGCTAACGCCATTATTGGGTCCATTTCAGCCGGCATTCCTGCTAAATGCACGACTATCACTGCTTTCGTTTTAGCTGAGATTACTTTTTCAATGGTATGTGCTTCTATATTTTGAGAATTTAAGTCAACATCTGCAAAAATAGGAGTTGCGCCCGCAGTCACGACACATGAAACGGACGCAAGGAAGGTTCGAGGAGTAACGATTACTTCATCACCTTCACCAATGTTCAGTGCTTTTAATGCCAGATCTAATGCCAGAGTGCCATTGGCTAGCGCTATGGCGTATTTATTGTCAGCCCACAATGAAAATTCTTTTTCGAACAGACGCCCTTCTTGGCCTGTCCAATAATTAACTTTGTTTGACACAATAACATCTCGAACAGCATTAGCCTCTTGTTCTGTAAAAGAAGGCCAAGGAGAAAAATTTGTATTTAACATATTAAATAGTGCCTCTAATAATCGCAGGAGAACCGAAAGCAGTAACATTTGCAGGTATATTTGTAAGCACTGTTGAATTAGCGCCAATAATTGTATTTTTACCAATATGGACTAGCTGATGTGTAACACTGCCAATACCAACCCATGATAAATCATCGATAACAGTTCCACCTCCTAATACTACATTCGGGCTTAAATGAACGCCATCTCTTAATATACAATCATGCTCAACAACCGCGCTTGTATTTATAATGCAATTTTTACCAATTTTAGCAAACGCATTAATCACAGAATTGGCGAAAACAACGGAACCTAATCCGATTTCTGCATATTGACTAATCACAGCTTTAGGGTGGGTAAGAACAGGCAAAACAAAACCACTGGATTCCAATTGTTTACTTAATTTGGATCTTATTTCATTGTTACCAATAGCGACAACAGCATTCTTATAGAAGTCACTTTGATCAAGTAAATCAGCAAAACATCCTTTAATAGACCAATGTTCAATTTTCGTTTTTTCAGAGGAATATGCGTCATCAAAAAACACGACTTCATAACCATAAAGTTCAGCTAATTCAGCAACAACTTTGCCATGACCACTAGCCCCAACAATGGCGATATTTTTCATTTAGTTAGTACCGGTAAATTTTGACATAGTAACTTCGCCTTCTTGAGAAATACCATCTTTAACAAGAACTTTTTTTATCGTCAAAAATAGAATCTTCAAATCCAACCATAAACCTTGATTTTCAACATACCAAACATCTAACTTGAATTTTTCTTCCCAACTAATAGCATTTCTACCATTCACTTGGGCCCAACCAGTGATACCTGGACGAACTTCGTGTCTCCGATTTTGCTCCTCCGAATACAAAGGTAAATATTCGATCAATAACGGTCGAGGGCCAACTAGACTCATATCGCCCTTCAAAACATTCCAGAGACTAGGTAATTCATCTAGACTCGTACTACGTAGTTTTTTTCCAAAAAGTGTTAAACGCTTTGAATCAGGTAGAATGTGTCCTATATTATCAACCGCATCGCGCATCGAACGATATTTAATCATTTCAAAGATATTACAATGCTTACCAGGCCTTCGTTGTTTGAATAAAATCGGCTTGCCTAAGTTTATATATACTAGACAATATAAAACGGCAAATAAAGGCAGAAAAATAGTAATCATTCCAAGGGATGCCAATATATCAAAGCTGCGTTTAATCATTTGCTAATCTCAAAGTTACTTTAGTGAGGATATTCAGTTTTCAGGAATTATTGCTAATACAAAATCGAAAAAAATCGACTAATTTGCTTCGTAAAAGATCTTTATTGAAGTTTTCTTGATAATACTTTATTCCTGCATCCCCCATAGTAATTAACTCATGTCGTTCTAATTCAGACAACAAAATAATTGAAGCTGCTAGTTTGTCAAATTCTCCAGAGGCATTTGTTATACCACATCCTGCATCATTGAGAACCTTAGCACCGATACCATCAAGCATTGCAACAATTGGTTTGCCTGCAGCTAGATAGGACTGAACTTTACTAGGTATCGTCATTGAAAATATTTTCTTTTTAGCTAATGAAACTAATAAGACATCTGCTTGGGCGAAAAATGAGGGCATACGCTCGATAGGAAAGCGACCTAACAAAATGACAGTGTGGCTTAATTCTCTCATGTGAATTTCATTTTTAAGCCAATTAGTTAACCTCCCATCTCCAACAATAATTATTCTTATATTCAGATTTTTTAATAACTCAGCGGCATTCAATATCGATGGAAAATCTTGAGCCTCACCAATATTACCCGCAAAAAGTACATCAAAAAATCCTTCTTTTCTTTCATATGAGGGTATCAAATCAACCGATGATTGACTGAAAACATCATCAGCCCAATTAGGAAAATACTCAACGGGCGTATTTGTTTTATTGTATTTCTCTATATTATCAATAAAAGATACAGATTGGCATAATATCAAATCACAATACTTATAAATAAGTGAAACTAACGTTCCAACTAAACCCAAAGCATATTTATTTTTTACCACTCCAACCGCAGATAACGTTTCTGGCCAAAGATCTTGCACCCATAGAACGACTTTTGTTCCTGAAATTCTCTTATAAAATAATGCAGGAATAGCAACCGTAACAGGAGAACTTTGAAATACAAACACTATATCAAACTTACGATTTGAGAGCTTATTCCAAACGGTAAAACACGAATAAATCAAAAAGCTAAAATAGTTCAAAATCAAATTAAAGCTACCGTTTTTTCTAGGGCGAAGTTTGGACCTGATAATTTCAGCGCCGTAATAATTGGAAAATTTTTTAGGTTCTTTCTTATAATCATCAAATATTATACCTGTAGGATAGTTTGGCTCTCCGGTTAAAACAACGACTTCATGCCCATCTTTTACTAAATCGGCGACGAGTTCATTTAAACAAAGAAACTCAGGCCAAAAGTACTGGGAAACTACTAATATTTTCAATTTACTCCTCAACACAAAGTTATTAAGCTTTCTTCCAGACAAACTTGTTAACATAATCAGTGTAACTAGTAATTATTCTTACTATTTTGTCTGACACATTTGGTGCAATATAGTCTTGCACAATATTTATAGAACGATCTAATCCTGTTTTTTGGTCTTCAAGTATTTCTATTGCCTGTAAAATACGCCCAATTTCCATTCCGGTGAACATAACAGCGCCCTCCTCAAAACCTTCCGGTCTTTCATGGGCTTCACGAATATTCAATGCTGCAAAATTCATTATCGACGATTCTTCAGTAATAGTTCCGCTATCACTTAAAACCAATTTAGAATCACACTGTAGCCTAACATAATCTGAAAAGCCTAACGGCTTCATCAATTTAACTAAAGGGTCAAATTGTAAATTTAAAGCATCTATTTTTTTTCGAGTTCTTGGATGCGTTGAAACAATAATAGGAAGCTTATATTTTGTGGCCAGGGTATTTAATACCTCTACATACTTGTGAATATTACTATCCGAATCAACATTTTCTTCACGATGGACACTGACGACAAAGTATTCATCCTGTTTTAAAGCTAATCGAGTTACAACGTCAGATGATTGAATTTTATCCGAATAATAAGCCAGCACTTCATCCATAGGACTACCTGTTTTAATAATAAACTCAGGCTTTAAACCCTCGTTCAAAAGGTACTCTCTCGCTATATCAGTATATGGCATATTTATATCAGATATATGGTCGACTATTTTTCGGTTGATTTCTTCTGGAACCCGTAAATCAAAACAGCGATTGCCAGCTTCCATATGAAAAATAGGTATTTTTCTACGCTTCGCTGAAATAGCCGAAAGTGCACTGTTTGTATCACCTAAAATAAGTAATGCATCAGGCGCAACTTTAGCAAACATTTCATCAGACTTAGCAATAACTTGCGCCATAGTATCTGCCGCACTTTTACCTGCACACTCTAAAAACACATCTGGAGCTCGAATACCTAAATCATCAAAAAAAATCTGGTTTAGTTCATAATCATAATTCTGGCCTGTATGAACAAGAACATGGTCACAATACTTATCTAACTTAGCTATAGTTCGTGATAAACGAATAATTTCAGGGCGAGTTCCGACAATAGTAACAACTTTCAATTTTTGCATAAGAGTCCTTTGTATCTTTTTATATAATCAATGTGCATATCGGTGATTAAAGCTTCCCAATTAGGAACTTCAAAATTGATTACATTTCGCAAGCGATCAGAATTTAATGAGCGGTCTATGGTTAACTCCCTCGACTCCTCAATTTTAATTTCTTTGTTATATATTGAAGATACTAAATTTAACAAACTATATTTATCAATAGGATCAACACTCAAATGGTATAAACCAGTTAGTTCTTTATTAGGGATAATTTTATTAGCCAATAATCTAGCGATTACGCAAGTTGGCAACCCTGAGAATATCGCTTTTGAAAAACCTTTTGTTTTTCCATTTTGTGACAAAAACCAGTCAATTAAACTCACGTTAGATGTTAGTTCATGACCTATAATGGAGGTTCTCAATGTTAAATGGGGCGCGTAATTAACTTCACCTAGACACTTAGATTTACCATATAAATCTTGGGCGTCTGGTATATCACTTTCTAAGTAATTTCCTTTATCGCCTGAAAATATGCAATCAGTAGAAAAGTGAATAAACTTCGCATTGTTGCGATCACAAATTCTTGCAATTTGATGTGGAAGTAGTGAGTTGATAGAAACTGCATCAACGTGCTGCTTTGAAATACCCTGTTGCTTAATTAATCCAATACAGTTAATCACAACCTTAGGTTTAATATTAGCTATTACCGTTTCAATACTAGCAATATTATTGACTTCAACACCCTTAAATAATTTATCGCTTGTATTAGTAAAAAATGCTTCTTTACCTTTTAGATTACGTACCGTGCCGTAAACATCAAACTCAGCATATTCATTTAAATTACTAAATAAGCTATAACCCAACATGCCTGTTGCGCCAATAATTAATATTTTCATTTACACGCCTTCTGGAACAATTAAGTTTCCAGCTTCTATTTCTCGCATAAAATCTAACTTACGCAATAACTCCTTCATACCTTCTACATCTAATCGCTGTGTGTTATGAGAGTTATAATCTTCGACAATAGATAAGTCTTTTTCACCTTCTTCAAAGTATTTTGAATAGTTAAGGTCGCGATTATCAGCTGGCACTCGGTAGTATTCCCCTTGATCTTCAGCTACAAACATTTCTTCTCGGCTGCATAACGCTTCAAATAATTTCTCGCCATGACGCGTACCGATAACATTAACTTTGTGTTCAGGTTTACCCATTAAGCCAAAAATTGCTTTAGTTAACACATCAATGGTTGCGGCAGGAGCTTTTTGTACAAAAATATCACCATTAACACCATTTTTAAACGCATGAATAACAAGATCAACCGCATCGTCTAACGTCATCATAAAGCGTGTCATGTTTGGGTCGGTAATAGTTATCGGAGAATTTTCTATTATTTGACGTACGAAAAGAGGAATGACTGAACCGCGAGAAGCCATAACATTACCATAACGAGTTGTACAAATGGTCATACCTTCTGGCACATTACGAGACTTAGCGACAATCACTTTTTCCATCATAGCTTTAGAGGTACCCATTGCGTTAATTGGATAAACGGCCTTGTCGGTACTTAAACAAACAACGTTTTTTACATTGTGAGCAATCGCAGCTTCAAGCACATTTTCGGTGCCTAACACATTTGTTTTAACTGCTTCTAAAGGGTAAAACTCACAAGATGGCACTTGTTTAAGTGCTGCCGCGTGAAAAATATAATCCACACCTCTCATACAGTTAGAAACACTCTGATAATCTCTCACATCACCAATGTAAAATTTTAACTTATCAGAATTGAAATTTTTACGCATATCATCTTGCTTTTTTTCGTCACGCGAAAAAATGCGAATTTCTTTAATATCAGAGTTTAAAAAACGTCTAAGGACTGCATTTCCAAACGAACCAGTACCGCCTGTAATTAATAATATTTTATTTTCAAACATGGTTTTAATTCACCTATTTTTTTTCAACTGCGAGTTTAAATATCGCTTTATTTGCATTAACCGCTTCAGGCTGAGAAAACTTAGTTTTAGCCCATGATAATACGTTTTGACGGTATATCTGATAATTTTCTGTGGACATTGCTGAAGCTTTTTCAATTGCCCAAACAAACTGCCTTCGTTCTTCTAAAGAGATATCCCAACCGATACCTTTGCCTTGCAAATCGCGCCAAGGTGTTGTATCAGCAATTAATATTGGCAACCCTGCACACAAAGCTTCAGCAATCACATGACCGTAATTCTCTCCTTTTGTAGGCATAAGAAACAGATCATAAGTCGATAAAGTTCCTACCACATCACTAGGTTTTAACTGTCCTTTGTAATTCACGACAACATGCTCTGGCAGTACCTTAATAATTGCTTCGCATTCACTCCAATATGCCGCATCCTCTTGCGGTCCATAAATATCAAACACAGCTGAACAGCTAATGTTTTTTAATACTTCAAGTGCATACGCAAGGTTTTTCATAGGTGATATTCTTGAAATGAACACTAATTTTATAACGGCGGCATCTTTAACTACCAAATCTTTAGCATACTCTTGAGAGCCTATGTCTTCAGCTACAAAAATCTTATCGTGACTCCCTAAAGTTTTTTTAATATCGCCAAGCTCAAAATTACTAGAAGCCTGAAAAACAACACCACGCGCAAGACCTAACAGCTTAAAGATCCGGATATATACTTTCTTTTTAAATGCTTTAAGGCTTAAAGCACCCTCAGAAAATTCACCACGAGGACCTAAAACAATAGGCTTCTTATAAATTTTAGCTATTAACAAAGGGACTAAAGAAAAACGTACAGAAAAAAAGCTATTTAGATAAATAACATCATAGTCTTTATCCAATATTATTTTGTGCAGCTGTCTAAGGCCTTTCAAACCACTCTCAGCATAAAACACCGAATATTTTCCAATACGATTCCACCGCCCAACATCTACGTTAGAATATGGACTCACATCACCTAAATCTCTGTCACTTGTAACCACTTTATAATCAATTTCCGCGGATGTTGCCCCAATTAAGTTAGCTATGGTCTTAATAGGCCCACCGCCTTTATAGCCGGGTAAATAATAATCCGTTAATAATAATACTTTCATGTATAAGCTCTTGTTTAAAACTAAACTCTGAAACGCATCAGTTATAATCCAAATCCGTGCCGTCTGTAACTAACAAAATGATTGTCTTGGTATTAAACATAAAAACCATTACCGTAAACAAAAATATTATAGATAAAACCAATAGACTTGATGGTAAAATAAGTCATTAACACCATAAAAACAGGTTGGCTTGCCCTGCCTTCAGCCATCAGCTTTAACAAAACGAGCATAAATACAATCATATTAACTCGCTCTCCACCTAATACATATACTGCGGGCACAAATGCAATTATCATGACGGCCATACTCGCTCTGTTACGTGTTGACAATAAAGCAACCACCAGCAGTAAAACTAAATTGATTAGTGAAATTAATGAACCTTCTCGTATATAAGCTTGCAATTTACCGAGCAATGCATCCCCAAACAAATAAAATATATAAGCAGAAAAAACAAGTATAAAACCCAGTAAAACCAAGGTATAAATTTTAATTTTTCCTTGCAAAAATACTGACTTCAAAGTATTTAATGACGCATTAACACCAAGACCTAATATAAACAGCAACGTTTGGAAGTGCGCAAAAACAGCTAACCCTAACAAAGATACACTCAAAAATCTTTTTTCAAAAAAAAGGTTCGAATATATTATAAAGATAAACGCAAACTTTAATCTTTCAGCGCCAGTTAAAAGAACAACAATATAAAAGTTTGTTAAGAGTAAAATACAAAAAAAAATACCAAGCCTGTTTTTTTGCGACAACTTTAAGAAACCAAATAAAAGAACTGCGTTCCAAAGGGATATATAGATATCTTTTTCTATAGATAGAACAGAGCCTATCCATAAAATAGAAAGAGAAACTGGTTCAGAGGCACCAATCACATTAGGTGCAATTAAAAAGATAGATGTAAAATTTGTATCTGAAAACAACTCGTAAAGTTTTCTATAATGCTCCTGATCACCATATATATAATTAGATATTAAGATATAGCTGTAGGCAAACAAAAAAATAAATATGGTTAAGTCAATTAATACTCTCGATTTCAAGTTCACTCCAACTTTAAATGTTAAATATATCTAGCTGTATCAGCAAGATTAAACTAATCTCTGAATTTCATACATAATGAACGAGTCCATTCCAGCTAACTGCCTTTAAAAAGTTTAGTGGTGGCCCCATCCATTAGGCATTGATCTGAGCTTTATAAATGATCCTCTGCATGGTTTATGCAGCCACGAGTAAGTTAGACGGCAATAAAGTAAATCTGATCCGGCGTCATTCGGCTAAGGTTTGAGTGACGTCTTTTAAACAGCAAAATGATTAAATCGTATGCCTTTTACTGTTGATATATTTTGATGGCACCAGTCCATTTCCATTAGACCAATACAACTCCAATGTGAAATTGTTCCAAATTTCTAATCCTTTTTACTAAAATGGTCTAATAAAACAAGTGCAAAGTTATGTATATAACGAGAATAATTTAAGGTTGGCTCGCTACCTCTTAGCTCGCAATCGAGTCTATATAAAAAATATACCGCTAATAGGTAGTCATCCCATATATCACTTCTATGACCATTTAAATAAGACTCCAAAATCGAAAACCAATTTTGATCTTCTAAAGATGAATAATATTCAACATAGAAGTGTAACTCATCAATAAATTGAAAGTTGAAAGTTTCCAAGCGATCTAAGTCTATTAAAACTATTTTTCCATCATTTTTTTGCATAATATTATCAGGAGTCAAGTCACCATGTGTCAGTCCATATGATAGATTAAAATCTTTCTTTTTTAATACTTCCAATAGAGGTAATAAATTAAGCTTGACTGCTATGTCATCATATTTTTTTAAATTTAATTTATGCATCTCACTTTTTTTAGAAAGCAACTTAATGATATGTTGGAGGCTTGGCAATTTATCAGTGATAAAATTAAGCCGCTCCATTGAGTAGTATACCCCCCCGTCGAAGTCACCTTTCAATAATTCGTAATCTACAAGATCTTTAAGCGATGAATGCTGTAACAACATGTAATTATTGTAATTTTCATTTAATGAATTGATAGAATGCTTGCCACAACCAACCATATATACTCTATTTTCAGAATATATTTGTAAAACACCAGTACCTGTTAATTGTAATTTACAATAAGTAATACCCAAATTGTCTAAATGTGTAATAATTTCCAACCGATTCACTACACAGCTATCAACATAATGATGAAATAAAATAGATCCTCGAATCACTACCAAATGTAGGAATGATAGTTGATTACAACTTAAAATCTTCTTGATAAGACCAAGAGCTACTTTTGATATTAAAATTTTAATAAAAGAAAGTATCAATTTACTTCCTCTAGCTTTTTAAGTTTACTAAAGATATCAAGCAGTACTTTATGCTGCTCTTGATCTGCATTGATGAACGTTATTCCTTCTTGCTTCATCATTAAATTTCTGTAATTAGCGTTCACTTTCAACATAGTGTCGAAACAAAAGTCTTGCTTTCTTTGATATGCAACTTCGGGGCTTACATCTAAAAAGAATGTTATATCCGGCTTAATTCGAACTTTTGGCAATAGAGAAAGCTGTATTGTCTTTATTAAACCACTATTTGTAGAGTCAGACTTAATTGTATCCCTAACTAATTCGTCATCGTAATAATACCTGTCGCAAAGAACTAAATTTCCCATAGATTTGTAATACAATGCTTTTAACAATCTTAAACGACGTTCTATGTTCATAATAATTGCAGGCACAATACGTAACTTGCTCAGTTTTGGACTATTAACTAAATACTTATAAAGCTCCAATATACGGAATGTTATAAACTCATTTCCTCCAAAATAAATCCTTTTAATTCCTGTCGCCTTGAAATACTGGTCATCACACACACTATCGATAGCTGAGGATTTTCCCGCCCCATCAACACCAACAAATGCAACCAACCTCCCTTGATGCGATAAAGCGGGCGGTTGGCCTAATAATCTAAGTAACTTTCTTTTCGTTTCCTTTAAATAAAAATATGAAGATTTGATTACAAGGTTTGCGTTATATTTTAAAAAGCCTCCACCTAGAAAATTTAGCGTTTTAACTTTATATTTATCTTGCAATTCAGCCCATGAAGACACTTTCTCTAAACTCAATAGTGCTGGATCCAATAGTTGAACAAGCTTACCCACCTCTGAGTCTAAAACTCCTCTAGTATTACTTTTTCTTAGTGCTTGGGCTTCTAACCAACTTGACTCTGAAGGTTTTTCTGAAGTTACACGCATCAACAACATTAAAGGAAAATAGTCCTTTTTACCAAGAACTTGAATATCCGTCCCATCAATACATATAATATCCATAGAAAGATTGGCAAAATCTGGCAGATAAGAGGCTGTTTTGATCGAATTATCCCCAAATCGAAACTTTATATCTACGTCCAACATTACAAGTCGGCCAGTTTCTAAGTCTCTATTTAAGTAATAGCATGGGGTTTCACTACTTTTCTTTACCACTACAAAACCCAAATCTTTAACTATAGATTTAAATTCGTTTATAGAGTCATCTTTAATTAATAAATCCAAATCACCACGAATACCTTGTAAATCATCTGTTAAATGGTTTAACCCTTTATAAATACAATAACTAATAGAAGATTCATTTAAACGCTCAAATAAATTCTTATAAACCTGTAACATTCGAATTCCTTAGTGATTTTAAATCAAATAATAAAAATATTTTCAAAATAGTGTTTCTATTTACCAACGCCCTTAGCTTTGATTTTTTTCAATAGATTCTATTATTAACAATCACATACCCTTTTCAAAAACAAATTTATTTACTGCATAGTAATAAATTATAAGCAATAGCCCCTCTGATATCAAGGCCGCATAGGCTACGCCAGTAATGCCAACAACTCCAATTAACAAAAAACTTAGCAACACATTAGCAAACGCAATAATACCCATATACTTTACTTTTGTAATCACATGGGCGCCCGTAGTCAGCACAGCACCTACGCTTGCAGCAACAAACTTTATTGGTATTGCAAATGCAAATATTGACAAGATAAGCATAACGTCAACATATTTATCTCCAAAAACAATAGGTATTGCATAAGGTGCTACGAGAAGTACTGTGCCGGCAATCACAATACCCAAAATTAACATCAAAAAGTTTCCTTTTAGATAAACTTGTTTTAATTTTTTTCGATCTTGGTTGGCCCAGCGATGTATTTTAGGTAACAAAAGTTTTTGATAGATAAGGCCTGGAAACATATAGATACCAGTCATAATTATAATCACTACACTGTATTTTGCAGCTGCTTCGTTCCCAAGAATATAGCTCACCAAAATGATGCTACTCTGAAAGTGAATCAAGAAAAAAACAGATAATAACCCAAAAGGCCAAGACTCACTAAGCACGTTAATTACGCTAGGTTGAGAATTGAACTTTGCTCTGTCTAACGTTAAAGCGTGCCCGACTAATGATAAGTTTCCTTTACAAGCTTTTAAAACTAGCTTACCGCCTACTAGAAACATAATTACTGCTACGAAAACATAAATAAATGCGACATTTATCGCTGTTAATTTTTGTGACGAAAAAACCCACAAGCTAAACATAAGAAAAACAAAGCGCATTGCATGAGGTAAAAACTGCCACGCCGCAAGGTTTACGTACCTCTCTTCCAATTGATAAATAGAACTAGCTAACTCTATGGCGACTTGGCCTAAAATAAAAAGACTAAAGATGAGCTGCAAGTTTCTAGTCGAGTCACTGTGTGGTGCAAAAAAAGCCCATAAATAAATAACTGTCAATATAAGTACAATCGATAGTAGAGTGAACTTTACTGATGGTTTTATCCAACGTAAAGCTTGTATACCTTCTTCACCAAAAGCCCTTAACCAGAACATTCCCACACCAAAGCTGGCTAAAGGTGTCACTAAAGTTACAAGTGATAGAGCCGCCGAGAATGCACCAAAGTCCTCTAATGACAAAGTTCTTGCCAAAATAACTTGTGTTATAAATGCTAATCCCGCTCCTGCATAAGCGCCGATTGATAAAAAGAGTAATGCTAACTTCATAAATTACAGCACATATTTACTTGTTTGTCAGAATTAAAGGAGCCATGACTCGATTGAAATTTAGTATTTTTCATTTACATCTTTTATGCCAATGAAACATTTAGCATTCGTAACATTAGCAAATGCAGCATCAGTTTCGATCACTTCTTTTTGAAATTCCTAATAAGTACAATAACAACCGATAGGATCCCACCCAAAATAACACCTAGAATAGCCATTAGCGCCCTTTTGGGTTTTGCTTTTTCTTCTGCAACTTTAGCAGGACTCAAGGTTTTAAAGACATACTCATTACTAACCTCAGCTAACATCAAAGTCTTAGTCTGTTCTTCAATCAATTGATAAAATACCGATTGCATATCAGCGATATTGGTTTCCTTAATTTTTTCGTTAAGATAAGCAATACTTTTAGTCGCTTCTTCTCGATCCTGTTTTTGAATATGGGCGTTGATTGCCTTAACTAACTTATCCGTCCATTGCTTAGCAATTTCTGGCGAATAATATTCAACCGACAAACTAACCAACCCACTGGTTTTATCCTGGCTAACGCTTACTCGGTCTTTAAATTCCTCAAACAACTCCCAACTACTCGGTTCAACTTTTTGGCCTCTACTCGGGTTAAAATTCCTCACCCATTTTTTATTCTCCACATCATAAAGATCTGGATCAATCACCAACTGATTAGAAGAACGATTCCAATCTTTTGCCGCAAACACTTCAACTTCAATATTGTTGTCTATTATGAACGTTTCTAAAAAGCCCCAGGTCTTAACTATTTCCATGGCAATGACTGTTTTATCTTCCGCTCCACCGCCACCAAGATTAATTCCCGCCAATGAAGCCAAACCACCAAATTGCCCGGCTAATTTACCTAATGACGATGAACTTGATGAAGACGCTGGCGCCAACAAGACTGTTGATTTGTATTCATTTGTGAACAAATACGGGTCAGGCTCATTTGACAATAAACAGCCAGCATCACGTATTACATTCTAATCAATATACCGAAAAATCGATTTATGGTAGGTACTTCAAACCCCTATACGAAAAATCAAGTATATCTCGTTCATATGCAAACCATACAGTTGATATGCTCAAG
>Ga0316205_10002545_pt1 | contig 18767 bp, 15 predicted proteins | sample 3monthpyrite_MG_FD_204941 | JGI IMG/M metagenome (GOLD analysis project Ga0316205, IMG submission 204941) | Microbial mat bacterial communities from mineral coupon in-situ incubated in ocean water Damariscotta River, Maine, United States -... | ecosystem: Environmental > Aquatic > Marine >... | reverse complement strand
GCGATGCTGGTCGCGACGGCCGGGCAGCTGACGCCCGCCTCGAAGCTGCGCAAGCTTTTCGAGGGCGACAAGCGTGCCTTTTGCCTGGCGGTCTATGATGACCCGCCGGGCCGCGCCGAGATCGAACAGATGCTGGCCGCCGAAGGGTTGGCGAACCTGCCGCAGGACACGATGCGCGACCTGGTCGCGCTGGCGCAGACGCTGGAGCCGGGCGACTTTCGGCAAACCCTCGCGCGCATCGCCCTTTATAAATTGAATGACGCTACCCCCTTGTCTCCAGCGGAGGTGGCGCAGCTGGCCCCGCAAAGCGCCGAGGCCGAGATCGACGACATCCTCAACGCCATCGCCGAGGGGCGCATGGCCGATCTGGGCCCGATCCTGTCGCGGCTGGCGGCGCAGGGTGTGCAGCCCGTGGCCGTCTGCATCGGCGCCGCACGGCATTTCAGGCTGTTGCACGCGCTGGTCAGCGATCCGCGCGGGCCGGCACAGGCCATTGGCAGTTTGCGGCCGCCGGTCTTCGGACCGCGCCGCGACCGGATGCTTCGGCAGGCGCAAAACTGGTCCTTGCAGCGGGTGGAGGACGCGTTGCGCGATCTGACGGCCACCGACCTGGCGCTTCGGTCGTCGACCACGGCCCCGAATCGCGCGCTGGCCGAACGCGCTCTGATCCGCCTGTCGCGCATGGCGGGGCGGCGGTGAACTGGGCGGCGCAGGTCCGGTTGCGGGCTCGCCGCGCGGCACCGTGACGTTGCGGCCTCGGGCCTTGCGCGCAATGATCCGGCGTGGCTTGATGGTGCGAACGCCATGCAAAGGATCCCCATGACCCACCCCGCCTATACCGTCATCGGCGCGGCATCGACCCGCGCCCTGCGCCCGATGTGGATGCTGGAAGAGCTGGGCTTGCCCTACGAGCACACCAGCACGAAACCCCATGCCGAGGCGGTCACACGTCATTATCCGCGCGGCAAGGTGCCGGTGCTGCTGGTGGGGGATCAGCCGATCACCGATTCGACGGCGATCATCCAGTATCTGGCCGACGCGCATGGCGCTCATACCTATGCCGCCGGCACACTTGAACGCGCGCGCCAGGACGCCATGACCCACTGCCTGCTGGACGAATTCGACGCCGTTTTGTGGGCCGCGGCCCGCCACAGCTTCATCTTGCCCGAGGAACGCCGCGTGGCGGGGGTTAAAGAATCGCTGAAATGGGAGTTCGAGCGCAATCAGGCGAATTTCGTCAAGCGCATGGGCGAGGGTCCGTTTGTCATGGGCGAGCGGTTCACGGTTCCCGACATCATTCTGTCGCATTGCCTGATGTGGGCGAAATCCGCCAAATTCGACATCACCGAACCGGCGCTGGAGGCCTATCAGGCGCGGATCCGCTCCCGCCCGGCCCTTGCAGCGGCGATCCAGCGCGGCAAGGCAGCCGCCTGACGGCCGTTGGAGCGGGGCCAAGAGTTTTCGAAAACTCTTGGCGCGCTGCCCGTTGGGAAGCACCTGGAACATGGCCAATTTGGCAGCACGTGGCTTCGGGACCAGTGGGCGGCGCCTGGCCTGGGCGCGGAGGGAAGAAAGGCGCTTCGAAGCGCCTTCCCCTGCCCCACGGTCAGCGTCAGATCAGTAGTCGCGCTCGAAGAACACGCCGATGCCCGAGCGACCTTCGGTATCCGCGCGCCCGCGCAGGGTCACGCTTGGTGACAGGTCCAGGTTGATCGACACCTCGCTGCGCCCGGTGCTGTCGATGCTCAGGTCGGTATAGACATCGGCCGACAGGTATCGACCCGCGCGCAGTGCCGTGTTGCCCTGGTCATCCACCGTGAAATCGAGATCGTCCAGCCCCATGGCCTGCCGCGTCCGGCTCAGGATGGACTCATCCGCGCGGCCGGTCAGGGTGGCCACCGACAGGGCCAGCTGAGCGGCCTGGAACGGTGACAGCGATATCAGCGAGCGGCGAAAGATCAACCTTGCCAACACTTCGTCCTGTGGCAATTCGGGGATTGACTGAAAGGTGATCTCGGGGCCATCGGCACGGCCGGATACGCGAACGCTGGTGGTGACGCCGTCGCTTTCGGTGCTGGCCACCAGAGTCACCATCGGCACGAAATCCCCGATCATGCTGGCCGACCCGTCGGTCAGGGTGAAGCGGTTGCCAAGCAGGTCCAGCCGCCCGCGGATCAGGCCGAAACTGCCTGCCGGGACCACCGCGCGCGTGGTTCCCCCCAACCGCAGCGTTCCACCCAGTTCCGCATCCAGGCCGCGTCCGCGCACGAACACCCGGCCCGGCGCATTCAAAGTCAGGTCCAGCGCCAGCGGCACCGGCTGGCGTCCGCCGCGCGTGCCCGATGCGATGCCCGCGGCCTCTCGTGTCTGGCGGCTGGCATTGCTTTCGGCAACGTGAACCAAGCCCTGCGGCCCAAATCCCTGCCGGCCCAGCGGCGAATTGGGGATGAAGATCTCGGCCTGATCCACCGTGACTTCGCCGCTCAACAGCGCGCCGGTCTGCAACGGACCGACAAGGCGCGCAACCCCGGTCACGCGCGCCTCAAACAGCCGCGCCTGGCGCACCGTGAACCCGTCCACCGCCAGCGTCAGGTCCGCCTGTCGGTCATCGGCCAGCGCAATCGTGCCCTCCAGTGTGCCCGTGCCGCCGGTAAAGGAAACGCCTGTCAGGCTGACCCAGGCGTTCAGCCCGGACAAGCGGGCCTCGGCCTCGATCTCGCGGAATGCGACGCCGGCCCCGGGCTGCGCATAGCGCCCACCGCTGGTCCGGGCGACCAGCCGCAGAGAGTCCAGACCTGGCGGACCCTCCAGGCTGCCGGTCACGCGGATCAACCCCTGCACGCTTTGAGGCTCGATCGACGGATTGACCACCGCGCCATCGACCTGCCCCGAGAAGCTCAGCGCCAGCGTCAGATCGTCGGCGATCTGGCCGCGCGTGGTCAGGCTCAATTGCGACAGTCCGCTCAGATCGGCCTGGAGATCGTAGAAACCGGCACCGGCGGCGCGGGCGACCGCGGCGTTCAGTTGCATCGCGCCGCGCATTCCGGGGACCAGCAGACCGGCGTCATCCAGTTGGCCCCGCACGACCATGTCCAGCGCGCCCGAAGACGCCTGGGTGCCCTGCGCCGTGACCGTCAGCCCGGCGGTTGTCAGGTCGGCCCGCTCGACCAGAACGCCGCCCTGCGGATCGATCCGCAACTCGGCCGACAGACGCGCGCCATCGGACAAAAGGCCATCCAGCTGCGCGACTCCGCTGCGTAGAACGCCGTCTCCGCCCAGGTCCAGCGCAACCCTGCGCACGCCGTCCCCCATGCCCAGGATCTGCGCGTTTCCGGCCACAACTCCGGTGCCGCTGGCGGACAGTCCCGCCAGATCGAGCCGCTCCAGTGAAAGGCTCAGATCGGGGTCGGCGTCGGACCAGCGCCCGCTGCCAACCAGCGAGACAAAGGGCCCTTCGACCGACAGCAGGGACACCTCGGTCCGGTCGCTGAACAGGGTCAGGTCGCCTCTGAGCCGGTTCGCGCCGTCCAGCAGACCGCCCAGCATATCCGCAGCGGGCAGGCGATCGGCCAGTTGCAGGTCGATGGTCGAGCCATCGAAGCGCAGTCTCTGGCCGCCCCCCTGGGTCGCCAGTTGGAAATCCATCGCCAGTCGCCCGCCATACCCCTCGCCCATCCGCGCAAGGTCCGAGGCTGCAAGCCGCGCGCGCAGGTCGACCAGATCAGGCGTCAGCGCACCTTGCATCGTGGCTTCGATGGTGCCAGCGCTCAGCGTGAAATCCCGCAGCTGCGTGCCTTCGGTATCGCGCAGCAGTGACACCGATATCCGCGACTCGCCGGCCAACAAGGCGTCGGCTTCGGGGGTGTCGACGGTCAGATTCGTGGTCACAAGATCGGACCGGAAGTCCAGCGCACCGGTCACCGGATTGGCCGCGCCCTGCATGACCGCATACGCATTGCCGCCAAGCGGCCGCCCGGCAAGACCGGAAAAGGCGCTCAGATCGGGGGCTTCCAGTTCCAGGTATCCGTCGAAGGTCAATCCCTCCAGCGACCCATAGGCCGTCAGGGAGACCGTTTCGCCTTCGAGCGCCAATCCGGTGATGTCGACGGGCGCACCAGGCCCGGGCCAGGACAGGCTGGCAAAGCCGAACATCTCGGATCCGACCGCCCGCTGCATCGCCGGGTCGGCCGCGTCGATGTTCTGGGCGATGAAGTCGAACACCCCTTCAAGGGCGGGCGCGGTTGGTGTGCCTTCTTCCAGCGATGGATTGGCACTCAGGGTATTCAGGCGCCCGCGCGCATCCAGAACCGCGGTGCCGATACTGGCAGAGGGCATGTCCAGCGCATCGATTTCAGCGCGCACACTCCAGTCGCGCGAAACGGACTCGTCATAGCGGATAATCAGCGATGCCGACGCCAGCCGGACCTGACCGCCGGAGCCGGGCAACAGAACCGGCGCGCCCGTTGGATCCTGCACCGCTGCCGTGACCCGCACCAGCCGCGGCAACCCGTCCGCGCCAAACGAGGCCCGGCCTTGCAAATCCAGCGCCTCGGTTGAAACCGTCAGGTCAGGAAACGAAATCTCGCCGTTTTCCGAACGCTGGCCGGTCGCTCGCAGCAGGCTGCGCGCGCCGAAGAAAGGATGCAGTTCGGGGTTCAGAAACGGCCGCAGATCGCCATCGACATCCAGCGAGAAGCCACCACCTTGCAGCACCCCGCTGTCGGGCGTCTGATCGACCAGAGCGAACCGCCCGGACACCCGCGGTGTGGCATCGGTTGACACCGCGATATCCGCGTTGAATGTCTCTAACGGGCCGGTTCCGCGCACCGTCAGGCCCAATGCGGGTTCGCCCGGGATGCCCAACAACGATGCGGCAACGCCACCCGGCGCTTCGTCCAGCGTCAGGTCAAGCGACAGGACGCGCGTCAGGTTGTTGAACGATCCGTCGAACTGGAACGCGCCCTGCTGGATATCCGTGCGTTGCGCCTCGAACCGAGCCGAACCTTCGCCCCCCTCCAGCGCCATGGTTCCCAGAAGAGATATCTCGGCTTGTTGTCCGATGACCTCGGGGTTCAGGCGCACCAGATCGGCGCGCAGCTCTCCGATATTCACCGACACCGGAAGCTCTGGCAGGCTGAAGCCCTCGGATGCGGTGGTGCTGGGCAGCGCGCCATCGGCCGAGATGACGGGAAGTCGAAACAGGTCAATCGTCGCGGCGCTGAATTCATTGACTTCAACCTGGCCGTTGAACAGCGCCGCGCGATTCCAGTCGATCACCACGTTCTGAAGCGTGATCCAGACCCCTCGGGAATCGGAAATGGAGATCTCCGTGATCGTCGCGCGAGAGGACAGCGCCCCCTCGAAACCGCGAATGCGCACGTCGCGCCCGGCATCCGACAGCAAGTCCTGCAACATACCCGCCAGAACGCCCACATCCTCATCGACCGAGGACCACGCGGGCCAGGCCAGCAGCACGCCCAGTGACAGGGCCGCGGTCCAGACCAGAGCCCAGCCCCAGCGGACCGCGCGGGCACCAAGGGCCCCCGGAGTTGCGTGCCGCAAGATCAGGGCCATCAGAACGCCTGACCGATACCAAGATACAGCTGAAGGTCCGAACTGCCGGCTGCCGTGGCATTGCGCCGGATCGGGGTCGCCAGATCAAGCCGCAACGGGCCGATCGGCGTATCATAGCGGATCCCGAAGCCCCCCCCGGCCTGCCAGTCGCTGGTGCCCGAAAACGCCCCGCTGGACACCTGCCCGGCATCCGCGAAGGCGGCAAAGGTCAAGCTGTCGCTCATTCGCACGCGCAGCTCGCCGGACAGGGCGGCAAAGCCCTGCCCGCCCGAGGCCGGCGGCCCGGCAACACCCAAAGACTGATAGGGCAGGCCACGCACGCTGCCGCCGCCGCCCGAATAGAACAGGAAGGCGCGCGGCGTGCCGGCCAGCGAACTGCCGTAGACCGCGCCAGCCTGCGCGCGCCCGGCCAGAACGATCCGTCCGCCGGTGCCCAGGTCTTCGTAAAGGCGGGCATCAAATTCCAGCCGCACGCCGCTTTCCGCATCGCCAAATCCGACATAGGGCATGATTTCAGCCGAGATATACTGGCCACTGCTGGCGTTCAGCGGGGTATCGCGGTTGTCAAGGATCACCCGGAACGGAACGCCGAAAGTGCCGAAGTCACGATTCAGCCCGGCGAAGCCCGCGCGTTCATACCGAAGCGCGACGCCGCCGCGCAGCTGCAGGGCGTCGGAATAGCGGCGCAACAGACCGGTATCGAACTCGAAGGCGTCGGCGTTGTAGTCGCGCTCATTCATCCGCACCGCGCGCAGGCCCATTTCCAGGTCCGTATCGCGGCCAAAACTGGCCGGACGGATATAGCGCGCATCCAGCGTGAACCCCAGCCCGCCAGAGCGCGCGCCAATGCCATCGACCGCGGCTTCCAGCCGCAGACGCTCGGCGCCGCCGAACAGGTTGCGATGCAGCCAGAAACTGGACAGTCGCACGCCGGCTTCGGAATCGTATTCCGCGCCGAAGCCCAACCTGCGCGGAAGGGCCTCGTCCACCTGCGCGACGATGTCGATGCTGCCGTCAGGGTTGGCGCGGTCCGCGGTCCGCAGAACGACACTGGCAAAGGCCCCCGTTTCGCGCAGCCGTTCCTCGGCATCGGCCAGAGCCTGCGGATCGTGCACGGCACCGGTCGGCAACCCGGCAATGGCCACGATGCGTTCGGCGCGCGTGCGCGCATTGCCTTGCGGAACGACCGCGCCGAACCGAAGCTGCGGGCCGGGATCGAGGCTCAGCTGCACATCCAGGCTGTAGTTCTGATGATCGGCGATCACATCGCGCCCAATGATATCGGCCTGCGCATACCCCGCTGCGCGCCAGCCATCCAGCGCGGCGGCCAGCGCATCGCGCACCACCGTGCTGCGCGCCGGTTGACCGGTGGCGAAGTCGCCCGGCAATTCGGTGCCCGGCGCCAGCGGTGCGATGGAAATCTCGCCAAAGCTGAATAGCGGGCCCAGGTCGACGGATATGGCGATCTGGTCGATTTGCGACGGTGTGGACAGCGGCGACATGTCCACCGCCTCGCGCCCGTCGATCAGGATACGAATGGTGGGCGCATAATGCCCTTGTTCGTATAGCAGACCGATCAGCCGCCCGTACTCGGCCCGCGCGCTGGGCATCAGGTCGGCCGGATCGGTGCGGCCATCGGCCTGGGCCTGGATCAACAACGAACTGGCGCGCAGCGTTTCGATCAGGGTGTCCGACGCACCGGGGACGCTCAGCGTAACCGATTCAAGCGCCCGGGCCGGCTGTGGCATCGCCTGGGCTGACAACAGAACCAAGGCAGCTACACCAATCACGCGCCCCGGAAGCGACCGGTGCCTGCAGGATCGTCCGACCGGGCGCAGAAACGCCCTCAAGCCGCCCATCGCGCGTATCAACGCGTCGTCCTCATTATTTCCGCCATTTGGAGAATTATGTCGCATATCCCCCCGATTGTCTCAAGTTGATAACACGCCGCCCCGCGCCGCCCGGGCCCGGAAAGGCGAAAACATGCCGGGTCTTTGAGTAGAATTGCGCCTTGACGGCGGTTTCGTTATGCCGCCAGCTATTGATGCACATGTGAAGGGTCCGCCATGACCGAAACCGCCCCCAACGCGCGCAGCACGCCGATGCCGACACATTTCGCGGTGATCGCGGCCATTGCCCTGTCGCATTTCATCAACGATGTGATGCAATCCGTTCTGTCGGCCAGCTATCCCGTGCTTCAGGCCGAGTTCGCCCTGAGCTTCACGCAGATCGGGTTGATGTCGCTGGCCTTCATGGGAACCGCATCGGTGCTTCAACCCATTGTCGGCATGGTCACCGACCGCCACCCGTTTCCGCAATCGCTGACGCTGGGCATGGGATCCACGATGCTGGGGTTGTTCCTGCTGGCCTGGGCGCCGTCCTATGCGCTTTTGCTGACCGGGGCGGCGCTGATCGGCATCGGATCGGCGGTGTTCCACCCCGAAGCCAGCCGGGTGGCCCGCGCCGCCGCCGGGCGCCGGTTTGGCACGGCGCAGTCGCTGTTCCAACTGGGGGGCAACGCGGGCAGCTCGGCCGGGCCGCTTCTTGCCGCGTTCATCGTCGTGCCATTCGGCCGCGGGTCGGTGGCCTGGTTTGCGGTGATGGCGATGATCGGCATGACCATGCTGTCTCAGGTCGGCCGCTGGTATGCCCGGCAGGAACGCGCCCGCAGGAAAACCGTTGCCGCCAAACATCACGGGTTGCCGCGCCGCAAGGTGATTGTCACGATCATCCTGCTGGCGTTTCTGGTGTTCACAAAGAACACCTATATCGCCAGCATCAGCACTTATTACACCTTCTTCCTGATCGAACGGTTTGCGCTGAGCACGCAGGAAGCGCAGCTCATGCTGTTCCTGTTTCTGGGTTCCGCTGCCGCCGGGGTGATCCTGGGCGGGCTGATCGGTGACCGGATCGGCACGCGCGCGGTGATCTGGGTGTCCATTCTGGGTGTTCTGCCGTTCACCCTGGCCCTGCCCTATGTGGATCTGTTCTGGACCGGCGTCCTGACCGTATTCATTGGCGTGATCCTGTCCTCGGCCTTTCCGGCGATCATCGTGTTCGCGCAGGAACTGGTGCCGGGCCGCGTGGGGCTGATTGCCGGGGTATTCTTTGGCATGGCCTTCGGGATCGGCGGCATCGCGGCGGCGGCGCTGGGTGTGGTGGGCGATGCCTACGGGATCGCCTTCGTCTACCAGGTCTGCGCCTTTCTGCCCGCGCTGGGCATTCTGGCGGCGTTCCTGCCCCGGTTCGACCGGGACATCGGTTAGGCCGGCTTGGCCCGGCGCCGCAACCAGCGCACGAACAGCCGGGCACCGGGCGACAGCGCATCCGGGCGGGTGACGATGTAGTAGCCCAGCCCCGCCGCGTCGCCTTCATGCAGCGCGATCAACTGGCCCGAGGCCAGATCGGGCTCGACCAGCGCCTTGGCCTGGATGGACAGCCCCAACCCGGCCCGCACGGCGCTGACCACCAATCCGTTATTGGCCATCTCGCGCGCGCCGATGGCGTCGAAATCCACGCCGACCGCCTGCCCCCAGACCCGTTGTTCGACCGAGGCGCCGGAAAAGAACCAGTCAAGCGCCGACAGCCGCGCCAGATCCTGCATGCCGCGCGCCTTGGTGAACCCCGGCGCCGCGACCACCACGAAGGCGCTCAACGCAAGGGGTTCGGCCTGAACGCCGGGCCAGGACCCGCCGCCAAAGCGGATCGCCACATCGACACCGTCACGGCGCAGATCCATCAGGTTGACACCGGGCACCAGCCGCACTTCGACATCCGGATGCGCCGCCCAGAAACCGCCCATGCGCGGCATCAGCCAGGCTTCGGCAAAGGACGGCGTCAGCGCGACGACAACCGGCCGCGTCCGCGCGCGGTCGCGCAACGCCGCGACACCATCCGAGATCCGGGCGAACCCCTCGCCCAGCGCGGCGGCCAGTTCGTGCCCGTCTTCGGTCAGTTGCATCCCCTGCCCGTCGCGCCGCGCCAGCGTCAGGCCGAAATCGGCCTCCAGCGCGCGCAGATGCTGCGAGATCGCCGCGTGGGTCACGTTCAATTCACGCGCCGCCGCCGACAGGCTGCCATGGCGCGCCAGCGCCTCGAAAGCGCGCAAGGACGCCAGTGAAGGGATCGAAGACCAGTCCATGCCATCTGTTAGCACAGCTTACATCAAGGAAACCATAGAGACTTCGCCTTTTGCGCCAGACATAACATTAATCTGTCAGTCAGCAGCAAAGGAAACTATCATGTTCGGCATTCTCGACAGCACTCTGCGCATCGCCTCCCGCTCGGACAAGGGGCAAAACTCCCTGCCACGCCGCGCGGCCGACACGAAGGTTGACGCGCAACTCGCCAAAGTCCGGTTTCGCACCCCGCAGGAGGCGGCGGAATGGGCGCGCAAACTGTAGCCCAAGCCGGGCCCCGGCACCCCGGGGCCCGCATCTTTGACCCCGCCCGACCGCCCGCCATTGTCGAACCCCGGCCCCGGTGTTATCTGAGCGCAAACATCAGACAGACAGGAGCCCGCGATGACAGCGGATTATATCGTCAAGGACATCTCGCTGGCCGCGTTTGGTCGCAAGGAACTGGACATCGCAGAAACTGAAATGCCCGGCCTGATGGCCTGCCGTGAGGAATTCGGCGCGTCGAAGCCGCTGAAAGGCGCGCGCATCGTCGGGTCCTTGCACATGACCATCCAGACCGCCGTGCTGATCGAAACGCTGGTGGCGCTGGGCGCGGATGTCCGCTGGGCGTCGTGCAACATCTATTCCACCCAGGACCACGCCGCCGCCGCCATCGCCGCGGGTGGCACACCGGTGTTTGCCATCAAGGGCCAGACCCTGGCCGAACACTGGGACTATCTGGACCGCTCTTTCCTGTTCCCCGAGGACGAAAACGGCGTCGGCGCGAACATGATCCTGGACGATGGCGGCGATGCGACGCTTTATGTGCTGCTTGGCGCGCGTGTCGAAGCGGGCGAAACCGATCTGATCGCGGTGCCGACCTCGGAAGAGGAAGAAGTCATCTTCGCCCAGATCAAGAAACGCATGGCCGCCAGCCCCGGCTGGTTCACCAAGACACGCGCCGCCATCAAGGGCGTATCCGAGGAAACCACCACGGGCGTGCACCGCCTCTATGATCTGCACAAGAAGGGGCAACTGCCCTTCCCGGCGATCAACGTCAATGACAGCGTCACCAAGTCGAAATTCGACAACAAGTATGGCTGCAAGGAATCGCTGGTCGACGGCATCCGCCGTGCTACCGACACGATGATGGCCGGCAAGGTCGCCGTGGTCTGCGGCTATGGCGACGTGGGCAAGGGCTCGGCGGCCAGCCTGCGCGGCGCGGGCGCGCGGGTGAAAGTCACCGAAATCGACCCGATCTGCGCGCTTCAGGCGGCGATGGACGGGTTCGAGGTGGTGACGCTGGAAGATGTGGTTTCCAGCGCCGATATCTTCATCACCACCACCGGCAACAAGGACGTGATCCGCATCGAGCACATGCGCGAGATGAAGGACATGGCGATCGTCGGCAATATCGGGCATTTCGACAATGAAATCCAGGTGGCCGCGCTGAAGAACCACAAATGGACCAACATCAAGGACCAGGTGGACATGATCGAATTGCCCAACGGCAATCGCATGATCCTGCTGTCCCAGGGTCGTTTGCTGAACCTCGGCAACGCCACCGGCCACCCCAGCTTCGTGATGTCGGCCAGCTTCACCAACCAGGTTCTGGCGCAGATCGAACTGTGGACCAAGGGCGACGACTATGCGCCGGGCGTCTATATCCTGCCCAAGCATCTGGATGAAAAGGTCGCGCGCCTGCATCTGGACCGGATCGGCGTGAAGCTGACGCAGCTGAGCGGTGAGCAGGCCAGCTATATCGGTGTGACGCCCGAAGGCCCGTTCAAGCCCGAGCATTACCGGTATTGATCGCCGCCGATCGGCGCTTAGAAACGGGGGGCCAGCGCCCCCCGTTTTCGCATCGGGCGCGCGGTTTTCACGGCTATCGGGGGTGCGCCGCCCAATGACTGGCGGCGCCTTATCCGCCTGAGCGGGGTTTCAGGATGTCAGCGCGCTCACGAACCCCTCGCGGATCACCGCCGGATCATGGGCCTTGCGCGCGAAAACCTGCCGCAACAGCGGCTCAAAATGTTCCAGCGGCAGCATGTCATAGGCGGGATCGAACGAAGCCTGGTCCCAGCGTTCGCAGAACTCGGCGCAGCTGTCGAAGCAGGGATGATCCCTGAACCGGTCGCGCGCGTTTTCGTCCCAGCCGTAATGGCGCGCGTAATAGAGCATCTGGAAGATGCCGTGATGTTCGACCACCCAGGCGACATCCCAGCGCACGAAGGGGCGAATGACCTCGGCAGAAAAGCGGTCATGGTTTTGCGGCGCCAGCCCGTCACCGATGTCATGCAGCAGCGCGCTGATGATCCAGTCGATATCCGCCCCGTCGCGCTGCGCCCGCGTGGCGGACTGCAAACCGTGCTGGAGCCGCGTGATCGGATAGCCTTCCAGCGTCTGTTCGCCATGCCGGCGCAGCTCATCCAGAATGCGGTCGGCGGTCAGGGCGTGAAAGGGTTTTTCCAGCCTGTGCAGCAGTTGATAGTCCGCTTCAGTGCCGTCTTTCATCTGGGTAAAGCTGACGGTCTCCGCCATGGGGATACGCCTTTCAGAACAGGGTCAGAACGCCGCCCATGACCGCGCAGGCCAGGGTGGCATAGCCGCCGTCGATGATCGGCAACTCCTTCGGCTTCATGCCGAACAGCGCGTTCAGGGTGATCCACGGGGTGATGAAAAACAGGCCGATCCCCAGCCCGCTGACAATGCCTGCGCCCAGCGTGTCGATGCCCGACATGTTGAACGCGTGGCGCATCATCCCGGCGACGACCAGCACGCACAAGAACCCGTAGAACATCAACAGCGGCGACCCGCCCTTTGGCTTGCCATCCGGGCCGACTTCGACTCCGGCAGCCTTGATCCATTGTTTGGACAAGACGCCATACCAGACCGCGCCGATGGCGAATCCGGCGATAGCGGCAATCAGAACTGCGATATAGGCCATTGTGCTTCCCTCCCGTTGCGCCGCTTCGCGGCTTTGTTTGACGGTCAGGTTAAATGCGCTTTGATCGAAATCGAAGCGAAAAGATGCATTTCAGGCCCCGAGTTGCCCTATAGCCCGCCCATTTTGCACACGATCTGCCATTCTTCATCCGTCACCGGCTGCACCGACAGACGCATCGAGGTGACCAGCGACATCTGCGCCAACTCCGGCGTCGCCTTGATTTCCTTCAGCGTCACGTGGCGAGGGAACGGCTTTACGGCGCGGATATCGACACAATCCCAGCGCGGGTCATCGGTGGTGCTGTCGGGGTGCGACAGGGCGCAGACCTCGGCAATGCCGACGACCTCCAGCCCGATGTTGGAATGGTAGAAAAAGATCCGGTCGCCGATCTTCATCAGGCGCATGTTGTTGCGCGCCTGATAATTGCGGATACCATCCCATTCCTCGCCCGCGTCGCCCTTGGCAACCAGTTGATCCCAACTGAACTTGTTGGGCTCGGACTTCATCAACCAAAGGGCCATCAGCCGATCACCTTCTTCCATTCCTCGATCCGCACCTTGGCGAACAGCCCGGCCAGCGCATAGGGGTCGCTTTCGGCCCAGGTCTGCGCGGCGGTTTTGTCGGCGGCCTCGATGATGACAAGACTGCCGGTCATGGTGCCGCCTTCCAGGAACGGGCCGGCATAGGCCACGCAGCCCGTGTCGTTCAGATAGGCCAGATGCGCGTCACGGTTGGCCTTGCGCAGGGGCTCGTGGTCGGCCTTGTCGGTGCAGATCAGGGCGAAAAGGGGCATGGTCGGTCCTTTTTTGTCAGGCTTTGGCGCCGCGTTTGCCTGATCCGATCAGGGCGGGCGCGTGGGTGTCAAGCGGCCAGCGGGACCGCGCGGTCAGGGTCAGGTCATCGACATGGCCGGCGCGGAAGCGTTCCAGCCCGGCCCAGGCGATCATCGCGGCGTTGTCGGTGCAAAGCGCCAGCGGCGGCGCGACAAACGGCAAATCGCCCGCCAGCGCCATCAGTTGCCCGCGCAAGACGGTGTTCGCCGCCACGCCACCGGCCACGGCAAAACCGGTGATGTCAGGGCACCGCGCCAGCGCGCGGCGGGATTTTTCGGTCAGAACATCGGCGACAGCGGCCTGAAATCCGGCGCACAGATCGGCGCGGTCCTGCCGGGTCAGCCCGCCCTTGTCCGCGACCACGGCATCTCGCGCCCGCATCAGCGCGGTTTTCAGCCCCGAAAAAGACAAATCACATCCCGGCCGGTCCAGCAGCGGGCGCGGAAAGGCAAAGCGCGCCGGATCCCCGGCCTCGGCCTCGGCCTGAACGGCGGGGCCGCCGGGTTGCGGCAGGCCCAGCAGCTTGGCCGTCTTGTCGAACGCCTCGCCCGGGGCGTCATCGATAGTGCCGCCCAGCCGGGTAAAGGCGTCCGCGCCATCGACCCGCAGGAACTGGCAATGCCCCCCTGAGACCAGCAGCATCAGATACGGAAACGCCAGCCCGTCGGTCAGGCGCGGGGTCAGCGCGTGACCGGCCAGATGGTTCACACCGATCAGGGGCTTGCCCGTCGCCGCCGACAGCCCCTTGGCCAGCATCACGCCCGACAAGACGCCGCCGATCAGGCCGGGCCCGGCGGTTACCGCGATCGCATCCAGATCGGTCAGGGTGATCCCGGCGGCGGTCAGCGCGTCCTCGACCGCCAGATCCAGCTTTTCGGCATGCGCGCGCGCGGCGATTTCCGGCACGACACCGCCGAACGCGGCATGCAGCTCCGTCTGCGCGGCGACGATGTTGGACAGGATCTGCGGCGCCGAACCCGGCGCATGAACCACCACTGCGGCGCCGGTGTCGTCGCAACTCGATTCGATCCCGAGAACTGTCTGCCGCCGATGCATCGCCCTGCCGGTTGCGGTTGGAACAGCGCCGGGGGTATCATTGGCCCGCGCCGCAGACAATGGGCGCGCATAGGCCCTTGATGCGTCCGATTCTGTTGCTCACCCGTCCTGAACCGTCCTCCGGGCACTTTGCCGGGCTTGCGGCGCGTGAATGTCCACCGCATCAGACGCTGATCGCCCCCCTGTCCCAGATCGTTCCGGTGCCGTTTGATCCCGCAATGCTTGACGGCGCCGCGGGGGTTATCCTGACGTCGGCCAAAGCCGCCCGGTTCCTGCCGCCCTGCCCCGGCCTGCCGGCCTGGTGCGTCGGCCCGGCCACCACCGAGGCGGCGCGCCGGGCGGGGTTCGATGCGCGCAATGGCGGTGGCGATGCGGCGGCGCTGATCGACACGCTGATGGCGCAGAACCCCGCCGGCAGGCTGGTCCACGCCCAGGGCCGGCATCTGGCGCGGGACATCGCCGCCGCGCTGGAACCCGCCGGGCTGACCATCACCGCGCTGCCCGTCTACGAGGCGCGGGCGCTGGATTGGCCGCCGCACATCCTGAAGGCGCTGAAAAACGCGCAACGGGTTGTCGTGCCGCTTTTTTCCCCGCGCACCGCGCGGCGCTTCGTGCAAAGCTTGGGACCGGTCCGTCCGGCTGATCTGCGGATCGTCGCCATCAGTGCGGCCTGCGCCGCGCAACTGCCCCGGGATCTTCAGGCCCGAACGGTGACGGCGGCGCGGCCCGATGCCCCGGCGATGCTGGCGCAAGTCGCGTCGGAGTTGTCGCAGGCAAGCCCCGGTCCCTTGAGGGTCTGACGGCCAACCAGTAGAACAAGAAGAAACGCGGTGCATGTTCGCGCGCGGTGAAGTGGAGGCAAGAATGAAAAGACCTGAACACCGCTCAGCGCAGCCCGACAGCGCGCAGGACACGGTCAGCGCGCCGCTGGTCTCCAATGATGCCGACAGCCAGAACAGTGTTGGGAATGACCAAGACAGCGATAGCGAGGACACATGGCTTGTATCGCCGGAACCCGTGCCCGTAGAGACGATCACCGATCCTGCCGCCGATTCCGGATCCCGGACCCAGCCGGCAGACGCCCCCGAAGTTGGCGCAGAGCCCGAGGGTGAGCCCCGGCCCGCAATCGCCGCCTCGATCGTCGCCCCGGGCACGGCTCCGGTCGATGCCGCGCCCGTCGCGTCTGCACCTGCGCCCGCGCCTTCGGGCGCCGGGACGACCGGCAGCATGATCGTGGGCGGCGTTTTGTCCGCCGTGCTGGGGGCCGCCGCCGCGCTGGCAATCCTTCCGAACGGCTGGCGGACACCCGATACCTCGGCGCTGGACCAGCGGATCAGCGCGCTGGAATCGCAGCGTCTCGAGCCACCGGCGGCAGACATGACCAGCGCATTGGCGCCGCTTGAAAGCCGGTTGAGCGCCCTGGAAGACGCGGGTTTTGGCGCCCGGCTGGATGTGCTTGAGGGCGCGGTTGCGCCAGACCTGACGTCCTTGAGGGCGCGTCTTGCCGCGCTTGAGAGCAGCGCACCGGGCGACCAGGCGCTGATTGGCACGCTGGCACCGCTTTCCGCCCGCATGGACCGGATCGAAGCCGATATCGCCACCCAGGCCCAGGCCGCTGTCGGCGCCGCGCTGGCCGAAGCCCGCTCTGAGATCGACGCGCAGGCCGCCGCGCTTTCATCGCGGGAAACCAGCGTCGCCGCCGCGCAGGAGATGATTGCCGCGCGCGCCGCGCTGGCCGATCTGACCGCTGCCGCCGAATCGGGTGCGGCCCAGGCCGGTGCGCTGGCCACCCTGGCCGCCGTGACCGATGTTCCGGCGTCCCTGGCCCCGTTTGGCGACGGTTTGATCACGCTGGCCGAACTGCAAGGCAGCTTTGCCCGCGCCGCCCGCGCCGCCCTGGCCGCAGACGCGCCACCCCCTGAGGCCGGTGTCAGCGATCGGCTTCTTACCTTCCTGCGCAGCCAGACCGGCGCGCGCTCGCTGGCCCCGCGTGACGGGACCGATACCGATGCTGTGCTGTCGCGCGCCGAAGCGTCCCTCAGGCAAGGCGACCTGGCAGCGACGCTGGCTGAACTGGGGCTTCTGACCGGCGGCCCTGCCGAAGCCATGGCCAACTGGCAGGCCGCCGCCCGAACCCGTGTCGAGGCGCTGGCCGCGCTGGACGCCGTGCAAACCCGTATGACCCGTATCGAGGATTGAGCCGATGATCTGGACCGTTCTGAAAATCGTGCTGTTTCTGGCGGCTGTCGCCGGGTTGACGCTGGGTGTCGATCTGCTGATGGGGCAGGACGCGGGCCTGCGCATCGCCTTTGCCAATACCGAATTCACGCTGGGTCCGATCCAGATGGCGCTGGCCGCGCTGCTGCTGCTGGGCGGGCTGTGGCTTTTGTTGAAGCTGTCGGGGCTTCTGGTGGCGTCCTTGCGGTTCATCAACGGCGACGACACCGCCATCAGCCGCTATTTCGAACGCTCGCGCAAGCGCAAGGGGCTGGAGGCCCTGACCGAAGGGTTTCTGGCGCTGGCCGCCGATGATGGCGACAAGGCGCTGACCAAGGCGCGCAAGGCGGAAAAGCTGCTGGAAAACCGGACGCTGACCAACCTGCTCATGGCGCAATCGGCGCAATCCAAGGGCAACACCCAACTGGCCGAGCAGTATTACCGTCACCTGCTGGAAGAGGACCGGTCGCGCTTTGTCGGCGTCCACGGCCTGCTGCGCCAACAGATCGACGCCGGCCACCGCGACAAGGCCCGCAAGCTGGCCGAAAAGGCACTGTCCATGCGACCCGATCACAGCGGCACGCAGGATACCTTGTTGTCGCTGCAAAACCAGACTGGCGACTGGGGCGGCGCGCGCCGCACGCTGCTGGAGACCTCGCGCTCGGGCCGGATGCCACGCGATGTGTTCCGCCGCCGCGACGCCGTGTTGACGCTGCAACAATCCGAGGCCGAGGGCACCGATCTGGCCATGGCGCAGGACCTGGCGATCGAGGCCAACAAGCTGTCGCCCGAACTGGTGCCCGCCGCCGTGCGCGCCGCCAAGGCGCTGACCGAACGCGGCAAGAAAGGCACGGCCAGCAAGGTCATCAAGCGCGCATGGAAGGCACAGCCCCACCCGGAACTGGCCGCTGCCTTTGCCGCCATCATCCCCGATGAAGCGCCGGCCCAGCGTGTGCGCCGCTTCGAGGGGCTGCTGTCGCTGGTCGATTGCGACGAGGCGCGCCAGACCCGCGCCGAATTGCTGATCGCCGCCGAGGATTTCCCCGCCGCGCGCCGCGCCATCGGTGACCTGCACGAAACCGCGCCCACCCAGCGCGTGATGACGATCATGGCCGCCATCGAGCGCGGCGAGGGCTCGTCCGACCAGGTCGTGCGCGGCTGGCTGGCGCGCGCACTGACCGCGCCGCGCGGTCCGCAATGGATCTGCGAGAAATGCCATCACGCCCATGCCGGGTGGCAAGTTCTGTGCGACAATTGCGGCGCGTTCGACACGCTCAGCTGGAAATCCGCGCCCGAAAGCACCGGGCCCAGCGCGACGGGCACCGAAATGCTTCCGCTGATCGTCGGCGCCCTTCCGGCGCCCGGTGCGCGGGATGCGGACACCGAACCCGGCTCCGTTGTCGATGTTTCGGCTTCAGAGCCCACGGAGCCGGTCGATCAACCGCCGAGCACGGTGGATGGCGATGCAACCTCGCCTGAGGCGGCCACGGAAGATTCAGCAGATGACACCGTCGAAGGCTCTGGGCGTGACGCTGGCGATGGCCCCGAAGATGCCCAGATCATTGACCTGGAGCAGACCCGCCGGATGGGCCTGTAATCCACCGCTCAGGGATGAAGAAAGGGCTGGATACCCCCCCGGAGCGGTGCTAAACACCGCGCCACCAGCGCGGGTCCGCCTGCGACAGTGCCGCTGTAGCTCAGCTGGTAGAGCACGTCATTCGTAATGATGGGGTCGGGGGTTCGAGTCCCTTCAGCGGCACCACTACTCTTTACCCCCTCCAGACACCCTCTAAAGCCTTGAATATCAAGGCAATATTGGCGGTTCTAGCACCCTCAATTCGATCGTAAGAAATGCGGTCTGCAAAGGCCAGTTTCAGGACCATACGTTGCAGGGTAATCTGCCCCTGACCTGCCCGCCGGTCGTCCCTCGTTCATAACGAGAGTCCTTGGGGTTGATAGTGGTCGGTTTCGGGTTGGGCAAGCGCGCCGGGCACGGAGCCTTCAGATTGCTCAAGCGCCCGG